>Ga0316206_1000040_pt1 | contig 291616 bp, 296 predicted proteins | sample 6monthpyrite_MG_FD_204942 | JGI IMG/M metagenome (GOLD analysis project Ga0316206, IMG submission 204942) | Microbial mat bacterial communities from mineral coupon in-situ incubated in ocean water Damariscotta River, Maine, United States -... | ecosystem: Environmental > Aquatic > Marine >...
TACCGCCGATACCTTTACCAGCTTTGAGTTGTGCTGCAAATTCTGCAACATCTATTTCCATCTTCATCTGTTCTTCCTTCTGTGTTCAATATTTTACCTTATTGACACAGAATTATTTACAGTCCCTGCTAACATCATTTAATTTAAGTGTTTGAAATAACTCATCCTCAATCTTCGTTGCATTTTTATTTATCTGCTTTGCTAGATTAAATAAAAGTTTTTCTTTTTCATTTAATTTCATCATATCAAGATTGTTTTTAATATTATTTGAGTCAATTCCCATTGAGTTGAGCATCATTGTATGTGCATCCACACAGTAAGCACAAGAATTTTGTATTGACACTATTAATGCCACTGATTGTTTAAGTACCTCTGAAAGTTTCCCCTCATGCATAACAGCAGACTGCTTATGCCAGTTAGCTTTTAGAAGAGCAGGATAATTTGCATAAGCACTCCATAGTTTAGGAATCATTCCAAACTGTGCATTTATCTCATTTAAGATTTTATTTGCTTCTTCGTCTTGTGTTTCTTTGAGCAATGAAATTCTAGTCATCTTTTTCCTTGTTTAATTTTATTTACTTACCAAGTAGTAGGTAGACAAAATTATACTCTAAGTAATACCTAAAGTCAATAGCATTCAAATATCAAAAAAACTTGTTATTAATAGAATGTTTTTAAAATGTTTTTTCAATACCTACAAGTACTCTGTTTTGATTTCTAAACTCTCCATAAAGTCCAAATTTATTACCATAAAAAATATCTATTCCCGTGTAGATTAAAGTTTCTTCATCTAACTCATACTTTAATTTTGGACGCAGTACTCCATTGGTTTTATCAAAATTATGTATCTCTAACAATTCAAAATGCAGAGTATTATTCATTAAGTCTTTTTTATAAAAAAAAGTGATAGTGCTATCTATTTCTGGTCGTGTAAATCCACCAATAAACTCTAAGAGGTAGGATTGGTTCAATTGCACACTCACTAGACTCTCGTTAAGTCCATACCAATCAATTCCAAATATATAGGAAAATTCGTCACTCTGTTTTACTCCTCTGTTTGCATGAGAATTTAAAAAGTATTTTCCATTTGTCAGTGCAGCTTCGATTCTATAAACATAATTTCCATTAGAGTAGTCGGCACTCAGTCCATAGAGACTACTTCTCTCATAAGTAGGGTTTATTGTAACTGTTAAAGTAGAACTATTAAAATCCTGATAAAGAGTTGGAAAATTTTCATAGGCATATATATAATAAAATCCAAGTTCTAGATTTTTAAAACTATGCATATATCGCACACCAATATCAGCATCTTTAACTATATTTTTTGGTTTTTCTGCATCCACAAAGACAACATTAATGCCTGTTACAGCTTTTGGTATAACTCTTGGGGAACTAAACTGATATGCTGCTCCTTGTTTTGGAAGTTTATGATATGTCGTATCGGGTACCCATAGAAACTCAAGCAAAGAACTCTCAAAAGATTGTGTAACTGAAATAGACCAAAGAGGGATTCTGGAATTTTCGAAATCTTCTAAAATAAACTCACTAAAATCTTGCGGATTTAATTTGTCAAGCAGTTTTATGCCATCTGCCTTACCCCAAACTGTCTGCATCTTTCCAAGTTTGAGGGTTGTGTTATTTATTGGTTTTTCATAATAGAGTTCTCTAAGTTCTATCTGACCTGTATCCCCAATAGCTACAGGTTTTGCAAGATTTGAATAGTTTGAGTTAACAAATTTCCCTGGTTCAATTTTATCTTTTGCATCTAACCTAAGACGATTGATATTAACTATTTTAGAGTCATCTTCAAATGTGAAATCTAATTCTAAAGTTGCATCTAGTACTGCTTTTTGTAAAATAGCCTTATTTGTTAAAAGAGCATTTTCATTTTTAACTTCTAAGGATGATTCCATCTCTAAAGCAAAAAGATTAACGAGAAAAATTGTGCTTAAAAATATGAGTTTATTCATTTTATTTTCCTCGTTTTAAAGATCCTGAGGTAAAGAGATTGTCTTTTACTTCTTTTTTATAATCTATGTTTGAGAAGTAAAAATCACTTACATGAGAATTCTGATGATTTTTCATATGCATATGGCGTATCGTCCAAATACCATCAATCTTTGCAATGTCTGTGCTAGTAAGAGTTTTTAACAATTCACCTCTTGTGTCATAAAAAAGCACTTTTCTTGTAATGAAGATATTTTTATCTATGTAAGTGATGAGTTTAGAGTAGCCAAGTTCATCGGCAATCAGCTCATTTTTAGTAAGAGATTCTAATTTATAAACTTCATGTCCATCGACTTTTTCTTCTCCTAAAAGTTTAAAACTATAATCATCTTTAGATATTTTTCCCTCTTTTTTTATATCTTCATAGGAGAAATCAGTTCCCAAAAACCAATCTCCCCTATCGCTAGAAGAGACTCGTCTCACTTTTCTTAATGCTGGAAGATAAAGCCACTGCTCATCCTCTTTGTCTACATAGTCATATGTTAAAAAACCTGTCCCTTTCACTCGCTTAGGTTTTTTGTAGAACATAATGCTTTTTTTATCTTTCCCATAATATTTTCTAAAGTAAATAGTCTCTTGTACTCTTTTTTTACCGTGTTTATCTGTTAGCTCCATCTTGAGTGCTCTTGTAACTCTTTCACCATCATCTCTTGCATTTACACTATCTACTATTTCTACTGCGTTCATACTCCAAAGTGATGAAACCACTAAAGATAGGAGAACTGTTTTTTTGATTATATTTTGCATTATTTATCCTTTTTTATTAAAATCATTACAGCAGGAATAAGTAAAAGTGAGAATATGAAACTACTACTTATTGCAACTGCTACAAGTGAGCCAAACTTCACCAGAGACACAACTTTACTTGTCACTAACACCCCAAAACCAAACATTAAAGCAATCGCATTAAAAAAGAGTGCTCGACCAGTTCCGCTATAAAGTGCATATACCCTTGCATTTGCACTTAAAGTTTTATTCTCTAAAGAGTGCATTCTCTCAGCTGTATGAATGGCAAAGTCTATTCCAAGACCAATGGCAATAGAAGCAAACATAGAAGTACCAACTCCAAGCCAAATACCACTAAAACCCATAACTCCATAGATAGTTAAAATAGATAATATTACAGGAGTTGTTACAAGCAGAGCGATTGAGAGTTTCCTAAAGCTTATTAATGCCATTAAAAATACAAGTGTTAAAGATATACCAACACTTTTAAAATGGGAACTTTCAATACCTGCAACCCAGTGATAATCAACATTAACACGACCACTCACAAGTGCTTGTAAATTTCCTTTGTTAAAGTGCTCATCTAAGTATTTTTGAGTCTTATGTATGACCACTTTTTCATTGATATACTCACCAGAATCTAAGTAAACACGAATATTTGCCTGTTTATACTCATAATCTAAAATATCTTCAAAATCATCCGAAGATGCACTTGAGGAATAGATAAGAAAATATTGTGCAGCGGCATCTGCCGAAGTTGGAAGGGTATACATATCATTTCTGTTTTCATTGAGTGCTCGATTCATTTGTTTGAGGTAGTCTGTGTAAGCAACAGCACCCTTTACATGTGGCAGAGTTTTTACATACATTTGAAATGCTTCTATTTTTTTCATTACATCAGGCTCAAATAGACCCTCTTCTTTTGAAGTATCTACTAAAATATCAAGATAGTGAGAACCATTAAAATGAGTGTTAATTACTCTGTCTGCTTTAACTATAGGTTCATCAGCATGAAAAGTAGTAATTCTATCTTCATTGATAATGAGTTTTGAAAAGCCAAGTAGTGAGATAGCTGCTAAAACAAGAGCTATAAAAATAACTTGTTTTGGATGAGAAGAGACAATATTTGCAGTAAATTTCGCAAAACTATTTAAACCTTGCTTTTTTTTCATAAAAAGGGGACTCTGCTTAAGTTGTAATTTTGCCATGAGTGCAGGTAAAAGAGTAATAGTGAAAAACCATGCAGCTGCAACACCAAGCATTGCAAAGATACCAAAGTAAATCATAGGAGGCATGACAGATGAGATACTGAGTCCTAAAAATCCTGCCATTGTTGTCAGTGTTGTAAGTCCTATAGGTGCCCACATCTCTAACATTGTTTCAACAACAGCATCTTCGTGTGACTCTTGATCATAGTCTCTTCGTCTTTGATAATAAGTACTGAGTATATGAATGGAATCAGCTACAGATATACCAATAAGCACAACAGGGAGAGCATTTGTTATAACAAAAAAAGAAACACCATTATGTCCCATACTTCCAAGTGCTACTCCAACAGCTCCAAGTATTACAAGGTTTGGTAACATAACCGCGCCTATTCGCCTAAATGCAATAAATAATACAATCATAATTACAATAGCGGCAACAGGATTAAGTCTTGAAGCATCATGGTCAATATATGCTGCCATATATCCACTCACTGCTCCTTCACCGGCGACATATATTTTTACTCCGTTGCCATTGTACTTAGCTGTTATATTAAGGAGTTTTTTATAAAGGGTTTCTGATGTTTTGGTGTTTTTTAAATCAGCTATTATTAATGTGGCTTTTTTATCTTCAGAGACTAAAGTACCTTGCATCAATGGAAAATTGTCTATAGATAGAGAGATATTTGTTGCTTCTTTTTTGCTTGTGTTAGCATGTTGAATAAAGTATTCAACTTCCATACCATCAGCTACACCATAAATATTTTTTTGTCGTGAAAGAGAGGTGATTCCATCATTTTTGACTTCTGGTAGTTTTTGAATCTCCTTACTTAATTTATATACGATGTCGAGAGTTTTTGGATTGAAAACTCCTTTTTTATCTTCGACAACTATTACCATAGGATCGTCTAAACCAAATAGTTTAATGAGTTTGTCTTTATTAACAAGTGCCGAATCTCCTTTTGGAATAAAAGCATCAGCTGTTGTGTCTTTTACTATGTTTTTTATCCCAATGGCGAATAGAGCTATCAAGATAAAACCTACTAATGTAACTTTCAAAGGATGTTTAACAACCTTCTCAAAAAAAATTCTTTTCACATTCTTTCCTTTATGTGTATATACACATATATAATTAAAAAAATAGCTCTATTTTTGAGCTATAATATTTATGATACTATCTAAAGCTAATGTTAGCTGCTCATAATTTTCTTTACCAATTGACTCTTTTAGCTCTTCTTGAGCTTTTTGCCATTCTATATACCCTTTATTATAAATCTCTTCTCCTTCTTTTGTTATGCTAATTCTTCTCTCTCTTTTATCCTCACTTTCATTTATATGTATGTAACCATCTCGAACTAATGGTTTTAGATTACGATTTATTGTCGTTCTATCCATTTTAAGAGCAGATGAAAGATTATTAATATTACCCTGTTTTAAAATTTGAATAGCAGTCATCATACTATACTGAACTGGTGTCACACCAGTATCTTTAAGTGCCTTTGTATAAAGGTTTGTCACATAACGCGAAACTATTCTTGTTTTTGAAAACAGGCAGTTATGCGCTACATCATAATAAGCTTCCATTCAAATAAATCCTAATATTAAGTGTATATACACTTAATATTATAGATTATATTAGATTAAATATTCTTTAAACTTGAGGAGTTTTTTTGTTGCTCAGTGTCATTTTACTTTGGTTAAAACAAGCACTTATATAACCAACAACTCTTTTGTCATCTTCTGTAGCATCTGCACTTGTTCGATAATCAAGTACTGTAGAGTGTAAATTTAGGCTTATTGCACTCTTAACTGCTGCTTCTATGCCAAGTATTCCACATGCTTCGCAGCCACTCCTCAGCTCATCTAAATCAAGATTTTCTATGGCCTTAGCACAAATCATATCTAAAGAGTTTGCTATTTCCTGGTTATGAAAGTGACTTAAATCACTGCTAATCACAACACCCCAATCTTCTTTTTCTAATACAAAATCTATTAATACCATTATCTCATCTGAGCTAACTCTCCCATAAATAAGTTCAACTATCTTGACATCTGGAATATAGTGCTTTAAAAATGGAAACTGTACTTCTGTTGAATGCTCTTGATGAGGGATTAATTTATGCAATCCAAAGCTTTTGTTTAAGTTCTCTCTCATCTCTTGTTCGTTTTGAATCTCGCCAAAAGGTGTTGCATATTTATCATCAGCACACATACTTATTCCATTAAAGTCTACTCTATGCGATGGACCTATAACAAGATATTTTTTTATTCCACTTTTTTTTAAGAGTCTATATGCAATATTTGCCGTATACCCTGAATAAATATATCCAGCATGAGGGACTATTACTACTCTTGTTTTAATATCAGGCAAATTTGATTTTTGAGCATATGTGTCATTAAAATGTTTTATATGCCTTAGTATCTCATCTTTATCATTTGGGTAAAAGCTTCCCGCTACACTCATCTCTCTCATGACCAAACTCCTTTAATCTCATTTTCACATGATGTACATTTAGCATTTCTAAGGTTAAGTATTTCAGCAGCAAAGCCACCTCTTTTTATCAATAACTCTCCACATTTATCACAGTAGGTTGAGTTGTCATTCACAACATTGCCAATATAGACATATTTTATACCATAGCTTCGTGCTATCTCTTTTGCCCTACTCAGTGTACTCATAGGTGTGCTTGGAGTGTCCAACATCTTATACTCAGGATGAAAGGCACTTAAATGCCAAGGGATGTCAATACTCAATTCCCCTGATATAAACGCAGCCATCTTATGCAGCTCTTCTTCACTATCATTTACATTTGGGATGATAAGTGTTGTTATCTCTAACCAAATATTACTCTTTGCAAAAGCTTTAAGAGACTTCAAAACACCATCAAGATTAACTTTAAGTACTTTTTTATAATACTCATGGGAAAAACTTTTCAAGTCAATATTTATTGCATCTAACCACGACTGCATATCCTCAAATACTTCCTCTGATTCATAGCCACTTGAAACAAAAACATTTTTTAAGCCATTTGCTTTGGCAATGACACCAATATCTTTTGCATAAGGGTACCAAATAGTAGGTTCATTGTAAGTGTAACTTATACTTTGTGCACCATTTTTTAGGGCTAAAAAAACAATATCTTCGGGGGTATAATTGTTTTTTTCATCTACCAAAGAAGTTTGCGAAATAGAATAGTTTTGGCAGAAAGGACAGCGAAAGTTACACCCGACTGTGCCGATAGAGAGTGATGAAGTATTTGGTAAAAAGTGATACAGTGGTTTTTTTTCTATGGGGTCCATATGGATAGTAGAGGGGTGATTATATGTTTTGTTGGCTAACTCTGACTTTTCATTAAAATTGATACCACAGATACCATGCTCATCCTCTTTTAAAACACAATAATGCCTGCATAACAGACAAGTAATCGATTTTTCATCTTTATATTGATAGTATTTCATTAAAATCCTCCTTTATGGCCTCTACTTGGTAGAGAAAAATATCTGGATGATGTTGATAGATAGTTGGATTTGCATTTGCTTTATAAGCAAGATGTTCCAAGAAATCATGTGCAGAGGGAAGCTCTTCCCATACTTGAGGTAAAAAAGTCCCTTGATACTGTCCATACTTTAAAATCAAACCATCAGTATGTGGCCTTATTTTAGATTTCAAATCCTCATAATCACTATATTCTAGAGGTTTTGGGGTAGTTAAAACTGACACCTCTAAAGTTAAAGTATCAAATTCACTTGTATTTAAAGGGGAAAACCTTGGGTCGGAAAACGCAGCACCAAGAGCATTGTTTATAACATCATCTAAGAGTGTTTGATAGGGAATGATAGTACCGATGCACCCTCGTAATTTTTGTGCATAATCAAGTGTAACAAATACAGCACCTTTTTCTTTTAAAAAAGGATATTCAAATAGTAGTCTATCTTTATCAATAATATAGACATTGTCAAATCGACTTAAGATAGATGTTTTAGCGATACGAAGTAAAATATAATCAATCATGATCTCTCCTTTGACATATTTTATTATTTATTAATATATAATAAAAAACTACTTGAGAGTAATCTAATTAGGCTTTAAAAGTTTTTTTGTTGCCTTTGGAAGATGAGCAAAAGGAATATTTATAATGCCTTGCTTTTCAGTGTCATCAACCAGAATGACATCAAGTGTCATTTTACTTTGGTAAAAACAAATAGCCTTGTATTTTAGATTTTGCATCTCAAACTCTATATCTTTATTTCGTAAATCCTCATTTACTTTTTTTATAATCATGATGTGCCTTTTAAATAGATACCAGTATCTTTGACTTGGATTTTGCCAGCATCTTGAAGCGAGGTGAGTGTTCTTTTAAACTCTTTTTTGCTCAGGCCAAACACATTTTTTATAAGTTCTGCATCACTTTTATAGTTATAAGGCATAATTCCTTTATTCTCTTGTAGGAGAGAAAGAACCTTTTCATTACTGCCACCACTCTTTTTACTTCCAAGTTTTCTTAATGTAAGATCAATATTACCATCTTTACGAACAACTTTGACATAGGCAGTTTTTTGCTCACCTAAGTCAATAGTTTCAAAGATTTCATTGTGATAAATAAGTCCCTCATATTTTTCATTGACAATACATTTAAAACCAAGCGGAGTTCGTGCAATAATAAGAATGGAAACTTCTTTATTGACAGCTAAATCTTTTACGTCTTTATCAAGAAAGTCACCTAACTTTTCAGTAGCTACAAGTCTATGGGTTCTCTCATCATAAATGACACGTAAAAAGCGTTTCTCACCTACTTTAAAAGGTGTTTTTTGAAACATATTAGGTACCAATAAATCTTTACTAAGTCCCCAATCTACAAATGCACCAAAGGGAGCTGTATCTATAACATCAAAAAGTGCAAACTCATCGAGCTTAGCCTTTGGTTTGAGTGTTGTTGCAACAAGTCTATCTTCAGAGTCTGTATATAAAAAAACATCAATAAGCATACCTTCTTTCATCTCTGGTGTGAGGTATGGTCCAGGTAGAAGGACATCATTACCGTCTTGTGCCATCATGTATGCACCAGGGGTGGTGAGTCTATCTATCTTAAGGGTATTTATAAGCCCGAGTTCTAAAAAGTAACTTTGAGGTTTGTTTGTCATATAGTTTTTCCGTCTTTGTTAAAGTATTTATGAAATTATAGCAAACTTTTTTGAGTGGAAGATGATAATTTCATATCACCAACATCAAACTTCTTTCTTAGGAGGTATCGATGTTGTTGTGATAAAAAGATATTACAAATATTTATTTTGCATCTTCTTGTGTTTTTGACATAATAATAAAGGCAAGAACATCTCTTGCTTCTTGTCCTGTAAGACCAGCACGAACCCTCATATGATTAATTGAATATGCCCAAGCACGTTTATTATAATCTTCAGGTGGTCGGACATTATGACAGCGCATACATGTTTGTGCCCAAACTTCTGCTCCATGAATTGGATTAGCTTTTTTATCTGAGGCAAAAAGTGTACTACCAAAGAGCATAACAATTACAATTAATACTGATTTTATTATATTTTTCATCTTTTTCTCCTAAAAACCAAATGCTAATTGAGCTAGCATTTTATTATTGTTGGCGATTGAGTTAATTGCATCTGAATTTTCATCTTTATTGTACTCATATGCAAATTTTGCAATTAAGTTGTTAGCAAAAAGATAATTTAAACCTATTGCTATCTGATTTGTCTTCATATCAGGATTGTGATAATCACTATAACGAATCACAGGCTCGATTGCAATTGAGCTAAATTGATATGATACTTGTGCATATAATGCTTTCCATGTACCACCTTCAAGTGTACTTGCACTATTTTCACCTATAGTTTGTGAAACATACTCTGCTTTAATATCTATAGAATTAAAGTTATACATAAAATCAGCTCCAACAACGGAGTAATCTCTCGCAATAGTATTGACTGTTACAGTTTCTGATACTTCACCTTTTGAGGCTGAAAAGCCAACTTCCATGCCACTAATTGGGTTAAGTGCATAGCGACCTCCTATATTATTAGCAACATTACCAGAACTTGTTACTCCTGTTGCGTTTATAATAACATCTCCATCAGCAGCCTTGCCAAATGTTGGTGCATTTGACATAAAGAGAGCATAGTTACTTCTAATATTGAGTATCTTTGGTAGTCCACCCCTCAGTGCTATTCCTATGTTTGATGTTGGAGCTGCTCCATCATGTCCAAAGCCAAGAGGTGTATTTGGCAGTTTATTTATCCACGAAGGATGCTGATTTTGCACAAATTGACCAATAGGGGACATAAATTTACCAACTTGTAAACCCATGTAATCATTTAAAAATATTGTTCCAGCGGCATATTCAAGATCTGTGGTGGTCTCACCAGTCTCTGATATACCAAATTCAAGTTCTCCCTCAAATTGAAAAATATCACTATATTTTGCATGAAAGATTGGAGCAAATTTTACACCTGAAAATTTACTATTTGAACCTTCAACATTTTGCCAATCAAAGGCAGCATAACCAGCTATTTGAAAACCAGATTTTGCATTTCCTTCTAAATTAGCCTGCAAATTTTGCGATTTTAATTTCAGCATATTTACATCTTTTACTAATTTAGCAATATCATTATTATCTGCTAAAAGAGTAGATGTAGATAACATGAGTATCGCACCTAATGTTAAACCTGTTATTTTATTTTTCATCTTATTCTCCCTTAATTTAAACTATTTAATTAGATTAAATTCTTAAGATAATAAAAGTATACAACCTCTATGTGTTGTGTTTGTGTTAAGCTCAACTTATATGATTAATAAGTAAAGTATTGAGATTTAAAGCCCTAACTCTAATCTCACAATTGGAGTTAATTCCATTTTCATGAGTTTAAGAGTTTTCTCAAAAGCTGCATAGTTTTTTCCATTAAGACTTTCATAGGCTATATGAATCACTTTTACATCCTTTGCAAAAACATTGTATGACTTTTGTGCCTTGTCGCAGACATTTACAACCATGTCAAAATCTATGTCAAAAATCTCTGCAAATTCTTTAACATGGTATGTGTCATTCCAAATTCTTTCACTCTCTAAAACTTTTTTTGTAAAGGGATGGATTTTTTTACCTGCTTTTAAACCTGCACTTTGTGCACTTACACCATTAAGATAGGCATTGAGAATAGCTTCTGCCATGATTGAGCGAGAATTATTTTCTGTACAAAAAATTAAAACTTTTTTATCCAATATAGTGTCCTTTTTGAGTAAAAGAGCATAGAAATCTAATATATTTATATAAGATAGTCTTGAGCAATTTTTTTTGCATAAGACGCAAGCATTGCATGTTCAAAATCATTGTTAGTTGAGTATTGGTAACCAAAAGTTTTTTTCCACATAGTGTGCTCTTCCATGCAGAGATAAAAAAAGACTCCACTTTTATGCCAAGGCTGAAAACTTTCATAAGCATGTTTAAACATCTCTATCTTGGTTGTTTCAGGGTATGAGATCTTTCCACTTGCATTTTCATGAGGAATTTGTGTTATTTTTGTTCTAAATTCTCGTTCACGCAACTGTTTGATGACAGGTTTTATAAAGGTAAGTGTCCCAAAACTCACTAAAGCCACCTCCGAGACATCAAAAGTGTTAAGGAGTATCTCATAAACACTCTTATATTCTTGAAGATACCCTTCATACTCTACAATAGGGTGAAAATGAAAACCAACTTTCACCCCTTTGTCTGCAAGTTTTCTTGCTGCTTTTACACGTTTTTCTAATGAGGCTGTTAAATGCTCTTCATTTTCTATTATTGTAGGAGTGTTTAGGCTCCATGTGCAGAGGATGTTTTTTGGAATATCATTTTCTAAAAAGTACTTGATGTTGTCTGATTTTGTTTTAAATTCCAAAATAACATTTGGATTTTTTGTTGCAAAATGAAAAAGAGCATCTAATACTCCTTCACGATTTCCAAACATGAGTGAGTCACTAGCTTGTCCTGTCCCTATATGATATGTTTTATTTTGATCTAACTGTAAATTGAGAAGTTTATCTTTAAAACTACTATCAAAAGTAATTGTATTTTGATTGTAAAAACTTTGGATAGAACAATAAGAACAGTCAAAACCACAAGATTCGACTGCATCAAGTGTTAAAAGATTACAACATCGTGTTTTTTCACTTGCAACAGGACAAAGACCAAGTCCCAAACCAGTTTTTTCTTCAGTTTTAAAGGTATATTTTTGCTCTTGGGGTATGTTTTTTAGGGTAAAGTCTTTGTATGAGTTTGGAGTGTTTCGTATCTCTTCGTAGTGTTTTCTAAGTCTTGAAAAAACAACTTTTTTTTGCTCATGGTCTGGAAAAATATCTATGATATTTTTCTCATCCCACATACCTAAGTCTCGCGCGAAATCTACGATTTGTTTTAACTCTTGATGAGAGAATTTTAAAACAAGTGCCTTTTGTTTTATAAATTCCTGCTCATTCATAGGTAGTTTACTAAAAAATGTTTTAGCCGTTATGTTGTTAAATTTTTCTAAATATGAATTCATAGAAGAATTCTACCAAAATAATATCTAAATAAAAGTCTTATTTAATTTGTAAAATTTTTGACTTAGTTTTTTTAAGTTTCTTTTTTCCTATACTCAGTGTAAGAATTCCATTGTTATATTTTGTGTCTAGTTTATCTTGGTTTATGTCACTTGGTAATTTAATAGTTCTACTAAAACTACCATAGTATATCTCTTGTTTTATGTACTTATCAGATTTGTTCTCTGATTTACTCTCTTTTGTACCCTCAAGATGAAGAACATTATTTTCATCTATTGATAGTTTGATATTCTCTTTTGGTACACCTGCTAAGTCAAATTCATACAAGTATTTATCTTTTGTATTTTGAACATTTACTCTTGGATAACCGAGGTTTGCTAGTTTTGCATGGGTTAAATTTGCTGCCATCACAGAGTTAAAAAATTTTTCCATTTTTTGAAACTCATTGTCATAATGATTAGCATTAACAAACTCATCTGCACTAAGTGAAATACTTAAAAGTGATGTAACTATCAAAGTATTAATTATTCTTTTCATAATCTCTCCTTTACTGTTAATATACTGAAATTGTATAACCTCTTATTTAATAAAAAGTAAATTTATGACTTACTTTAGCAGTAAATTTGTAGTTTTTTTTAAAAGTTTCTTAAAGTTGATGATTTTTATATTTTTTCTGCTTGTTTCTATAAGACCATCCTCTTTTAGCTGTTTCAGAGTCCTTTCTAAAACATGTCGCACTGTTCCTAAAAGTTTAGCAATTTCAGAATTAGAGAGATTTTGTAAAAGATTGTATTTAAACCTATTATTCTCATTAAGATTTTGTATAAGAAGATTGATAAGTCTGTCTTTTGTCTCGTAGAGTGATAAATCGGTTGCTAATTCTTCAATATGTCGCATTTGTGCTGCTAGATATAAAAAGAACTTTTTGTTGAAGACTGCATCATGTTCTAACCAGTAACGAACTTTTTCAATTGGAATCTGTAAAATTGTGCAATCTTGTAAAACTTCATATATTACTTCATGAGGTTTGTTGTCAAGTAAAGTGATGACATCAAACATGTCACCTCGTTTATAGATAAAAATAGTCTGTTCTTTAGAGTTTTCAAAATTCAGCTGATATGTTTTAATTTTACCATCAATAATAATATAAAAATATTTAAGTAAATCATCAGCATAAAAAGGAGAGGAACCCTTCTCAAACTCTAAGGTTTTAGAGTATTCATAAAATTCACTCTCAAAAGTACTATTTACATCATTAAAGAGTTCTATGTGAGTTTTTTGCATAGAGTATTGTAACAAAATATTTCTAAATAATATGACAATATGAAATGCTTTTAAAAAGGTCTCCCTTTTTTTCCTAAAATACTCCAAAGAAGAGATGGAGGAGATAGATGGTTTTAGGGAGATGCCCATACTGTGAAGATGGAACAATAGAGGTAAGAGACAAAGAGGTAAGTGGGAAAAGAGTAAAACTTTATGCCTGTTCAAATGCTCATTGGAAAACAGAAGATGGTGAAATGTATGAACTAAAAGAAGATGCAAGTTGCAGTTTTAGAATATGGCAAAACAGCTTGGCAAAATATGGCAAATGGCTGACTTATAAAGAAGTAAGAGAGCTATTAAGTGATGGAGAGCTTGAGATAGAACTTATGAGTAAAAAGTATGGAAAAAAAGTCTATTATACAAAAAGTATTTTTTTAAATAAAGAGTATGGAGTAAGTGTACTTTGGGATTAGTTTCGTTAAAATAGTGTATGTTAAAACAGTATAAAGAAGCGATTGAAAAAACCAATATCATCTCAAAAACAGACATTAATGGTGTCATAACATTTGTTAATGATGAGTTTTGTAAAATTTCTGGTTACACAAAAGAAGAACTTCTTTCACAAAAACATAATATCGTGCGCCACCCCGATGTTCCAGACTCAAAGTTTAAAGAGTTATGGAAAGCTATTACATCAAAACATATTTATAAGGGTACTGTAAAAAATCTAGCAAAAGATGGAACAAGCTTTTTTGTAAATACTACTGTAATTCCTATACTAGATAAAAATGGAAATATCGCAGAATTTATAGCAATTCGTTATGATGTAACCAAAGAGATGTTTTATAAGCAAGCTCTAGAAAAAAAAGAAAAAGAGCTTGAAGAGTTAAATCAAAATTTAGAAGAGAAAGTACAAGCTAAAACAAAAGAACTCAAGGAACTTAATGAAACTTTAGAGTTAAGAGTAAGCAAAGAGATAGCTAAAAATGAAGAGAAACAACAAATAATGTTTTGGCAGTCGCGTTTAGCTAGTATGGGTGAAATGTTGGCAAATATTGCACATCAATGGAGACAGCCTCTCACAGAATTGACACTCACTATGTTTTCTCTTAAAAAAGCTGCTTTAAGCGATGATGAAAAAGAGTTGAAAAAATTATATTCAGATAGTCAAAAAATTGTACAAAATATGTCTCAAACCATAGATGACTTTAGTAACTTTTTTAAACCATCAAAAAAGAAGTACAAATTTAAACTCAGAGAAACTCTCCATGATAGCGTGAATATACTAGATAAATTAATTGTATCACAAATGGTGGACATTACTCTGCATTGTGAAGATATAGAGTTGTTAGGCATACGAAATGAACTCTCCCAAGTCATTATAAATTTAGTAAAAAATTCTGTTGATGCCTTTGTAAATAATAGTATTTTAATTAGAGAAATAGACATAAATGCAAGGGTAGAACATGAGAATGCACTTATCACTATTGAGGATAACGCAGGTGGTATCAAACTTAAAGAGAAGTATAAAATCTTTGAACCATACTTTACAACAAAACATGCAAATGTAGGAACTGGTTTAGGACTTTTTATGTCAAAGATGATTTGTGAGAAAGGTTTTCAAGGCTCCATAGATGTAATATCAAAAAACAATACAACAAGATTTATTATAAAAATTCCACTATCAGATGAGATAATAAATGAAAAGTAGATTTTTACAATCGTTAAGAGTATTACTAGTTGAAGATGAAGAGAAGTTGGCAACACTTTTAGAGAGTGCCATTGGTGGTGACTTTCATAGTTTTACTATAGCTTTTAATGGAGAAGCTGGATTACAACAGTATAAAAAATTGTCTCCAGATATTGTTATTACCGATATTACCATGCCAAAAATGAGTGGTTTAGCAATGGCAAAAGAGATAAAAAAAATAAATTCCAATATTCCAATCATAATTTTAAGTGCTTACAGCGAGACAGAAAAACTCTTAAATGCCATTGATGTTGGAGTTGTGAAGTATTTTATTAAGCCCTTTGATCCTGATGAAGTTTTGGAGTATATTTACTCCTTAAAAGATGTATTTGAAGAAAAACTATTACAACTTTGTGATGATTTTAGCTACAGTTATGAAAAAAACACTCTTTACAAGAGCGGAAGGTATGTTTTTCTCTCTAAAAGTGAACAGGCTTTTTTACAGTTTATGCTCAATGATGTAAGAGAGAATAATAAGCATATACTCACTAATGAACTTATTAAAAAAAGACTCTGGGGAGTAGATGCAAATGATGAAAGACTTCGAACTTTTATTAAACGTTTTCGTGATAAAACATCGAAAAACCTTATTATAAATATTAAAAGACAGGGTTATCTTATCGCCACTTGATTTTAAGCTTTTTTGATAACAACTCCTCAGAGAACTTCTTTAAAGAGTCTTCCAAATTTCCTATATTTACACCCTCTTTAAATTTTTGTATATAATATGTTTTTGTATACCCTCTCACTACTAAATCTTCGATTATAAAGTTTACATCGTGAACATCAAGTAAGTCGTTATGAAGTGTGGTTCTTATCTCATACTCTATTTGAGAATGGATGATAAAATCAATTGTTTTTGAAAATTGAAAAAATTTATTTGAGTGAGTTATTTGCTTAAATTTATATTGTGGAGCTTTATAATCTATGGCAAAAAAATCAACTAGACCTGCCTCAACAAGCTCTTTAATTAGCTCAAAGTGAGTTCCATTTGTATCAAGTTTAATGAGAAAACCAAGCTTTTTTATCTCAATGCAGAATTCTTTGAGCTTATGGAGTGTTGCTTCTCCCCCTGAAAGCACAACAGCTTCAAGTAAACCAATACGATTTTGCAAAAATTCTAAGACATTGTTCATAGAGTACTTAGCACTTTTTGCAAATACTATATCTTTATTGTAACAAAAGTCACATCGCATATTACAAGCACTAAACCATACAATGCAAGCAAGATGACCTGGATAGTCTAGGTGTGTAAACTTCTGAAGGTCGTAAACTACCTTATCGTTGAACAAATTGCTTGCGTTGCTTATGTTCACCAGTTTTACCTATGTTAAAACTCTCCACTGGTCTATGATAGCCCATTACTCTTGTATAAACTATACACTTCTGTCTTTTATCTTGTAATAGCTTTAAAATATTTTCTTGATTCATAAAATAACTCCTGTAATAAATAAACTTCTTAAGGGGGCCCTCGGAGACTGGTGAGGGCCCTCGTAAGAAGTCTAAGAAACTTGTTGATAGTTATTTATCAACTCCTCATCGCATAGTGAGCAATACTCATGTTCTCCAGATAAGTAGCCATGTTTAGGGCATACTGAAAAGAGAGGTGTTACTGTGATGTATGGAAGTCTAAAGTTTGTTATAACATTTCTAACTAACTTTCTACAAGACTCAATAGAACTTACTTTTTCTTGCATATATAGATGCAGAACCGTTCCCCCTGTGTATTTACACTGTAAATCATCTTGAAGTTCTAGTGCTTCAAACGGGTCATCTGTTAAGGTGACTGGCAGTTGAGAAGAGTTTGTATAATAAATATTCTGCTCCATTCCAGCTTGTATGATGGCATCACCATATCTTTTCTTGTCCTCTTTAGCAAATCTATATGTAGTTCCCTCAGCTGGTGTTGCTTCAAGATTGTAGAGGTTGCCTGTTTCTTCTTGAAAAGAGACCATTTTTTCTCTCATGTATTCTAAAATTTTTATCGCAAATTTTATACCTTTTTCTGAACTTACATCATAGGCATCACCTGTAAAGTTTCTAATCATTTCATTTATACCATTGACTCCTATGGTAGAGAAATGATTGTTAAATCCTGGAAGGTATCTTTTTGTATAAGGAAAAAGTCCTCTCTCATACATATCTTGAATAAAAACTCTTTTTTTCTCTAAAGTAGACTTAGCATATTGCATTAGTTCATCAAGTCGACGATAAAGTCCTTGTATATTGTTTTTATATAAAAAGCCAAGTCTTGCCATATTTAAAGTAACTACACCAATGCTTCCTGTCATTTCAGCACTACCAAAGAGACCACCACCGCGTTTAAGAAGTTCACGCAGGTCGAGTTGTAACCTACAGCACATACTTCTTACATGACCAGGTTTATAGGCATCTTCATTTGGAATAAGTAAACCATTTTCATTTTTTTTGTATTGACTTCCCATGAAGTTTTGAAAGTAAGAAGAGCCAACTTTTGCTGTATTCTCAAAAAGAAGGTCTGTATTTTCTCCGTACCAGTCAAACTCTTCTGTGATATTTACAGTTGGAATAGGAAAAGTAAAAGGTTGTCCTGTTTTATCTCCTTCTGTCATAACCTCATAATAAGCTCTGTTGACTTGATTCATCTCTTTTTGAAAATGTTTATAAGTCATGTCTTCAAATTTTTCACATCCTCTTTCTTGTGTGAGAGTTAAAAGTTCTGTATCTAAAAAGTTTTTCAGTAGATGAAGCCCATTTGAAGTAGGAATTTGGTCTTTTAAATCCTCAGGTACACTCCAGTCGATGGTAATGTTTGTAAAAGGAGATTGACCCCAACGAGCAGGTACATTGAGATTGTAGACAAAAGCTTTTATAGCTTTTTTTATATCTTTAAAAGCTAATTTGTCCTTAAAAACATAGGGTGCCAAGTAGGTGTCAAAAGAGGAGAAAGCCTGTGCCCCAGCCCATTCACTCTGGAGTATTCCTAAAAAATTTGCCATCTGTCCAAGAGCCTCGCGAAAATGCTTTGGAGCACTACTCTCAACTCTACCTCTCACACCATTAAAGCCCTCATCCAAAAGCACTCTTAAACTCCAGCCAGCACAGTAACCTGTGAGACAGTCAAGATCGTGAATATGGTAATCAGCATTACGATGTGCATACCCCTCTGCTTGTGAGTAAATTTTGTCAAGCCAGTAGTTAGCAATGATTTTTCCGGCACTGTTATTGACCAGACCTGCGTTTGAGTAACCGGTGTTTGAGTTTGCTTTTATTCTCCAGTCACTACCATTAATGTACTCTTCTACTGTTTGTGTAGAGTTTATGTATGTGGTGTCATCCTCTATCTCTTTTGCTCTTTGCATCTTATGAAGGTGTCTATAGAGCATAAAAGAACGCATTACACTAAAATGACGAGATTCATAAAGACCCTGTTCTATAGAGTCTTGAATATCTTCAACAGCAACTACTCTTTTTTGCTCCAACTTTTCTAAAACACGAGAAAATATAGAAGCGTCATAAACGACATTTTCACTTTTAAAAGCTTTTTTGATTGCATCTTCTATTTTATAAGAAAAAAACTCTTTGTAAGAACCATCTCTTTTTAAAATAAACTCTACCATCATTTGCTCCTTTTTAATAGTGATAGTGTATAAAAAATGATGTTAAAACATTCTAAGTAATCATGTCACCTTTGTGTCACAAACTATGCATAAACATGACAGATTGTCATACAAACAAATATACATAGAATTCTTTTGTATAATCTATGTAATACTCTTTTTTAGGATTCTTTATAGTGAAAATACACATAGATATAGATTGTTTTTTTGTCAGTGCCGCTCGCATTGTAGAACCTGCACTTTATGGAAAGTGTGTGGCCATAGGTGGGAGGAGTGACACGAAAATATTTACTCCTGATGCAAAAAAACAGGTGGTGAATTTTGAAAACTCTGGGAGTTTTGTGCCAATTTTTTATAAAGCTTATGACAAAGATGACATAGAGACTTTTAAAGATAAAGATGGAAGAGTTCGGGGCATATTAACAACAGCGAGTTATGAGGCGAGGGCATATGGTGTGAAGACTACCATGAGCATTGTTCAAGCCTGCCATTTATGTCCAGAGTTAATCATTAAAGCTCCAAATATGTCTCTATATCAAGAGTTGTCACATAAACTCCACGAATATCTCTCTTTAAAGATACCTATGGTAGAGCAGGCGAGTATAGATGAATTTTATGGAGACTTAGAGGGATGGGTAGAAGATGAGGATGTTCCAAGATTTATAGAAAATTTAAAAGAAGAGATAAAACGAGACATAAATTTACCAGTTTCCATAGGTGCTGCTCAAACGAAATATATAGCAAAATTAGCGACAACATATGCAAAACCATTTGGATGTAAATGTGTTTATAAAGAGAGTGTAGAAGTATTTGTGCATCCTATAAAAATAGAAAATTTTGCAGGTATTGGCAAAAGTATGCAAAAAAAGCTGAAGGCATCACATATTTATACTCTAGGGGAGTTGCTACAAAATAGAGGACGAGTAGAGTCCTTTGGCCCTTATGCAAAGGAGCTATACAAACGTGTAAAAGGGGAAAGTGATGCAAATCTGAAACCTTCTCAAACAAGAAAATCCATAGGCATTTCAAGAACATTTGACCCAATATTTAATAGAAATGAGCTTAAAAGAAGGGTACATGTACTAGCGAGACATTTAAGCTTTGCAATTGAAAAACTCTCTGTTATACCAACACTCTTCCACTTGAGCATATCTTATGAACTAAATCAAAACTCACATAAAAATATCTCAATTGCTGAGTTGTTTACTGAACAAAAATTTGATGCACTTTGTCTGAAACTTTTTACTCAAGCAGATATAGAGCGAAGGCTAAAAATTATTCGTATAAGTATTAATTGCTCTAGTTTTACACGCGACTCTAAAAAAGAGTTGTCTTTAATAGGCTTTGCTGAAGATAAAAAAATGAGGCAATTATCTAAAAATATTCATGTGTTACGCGAAAAATATGGCATAGATGTTGTAAAATTTGCAAGTGAATTCTATATTTAATAAATCTTTTAAATACTTTTGGATATAATTCTCATCCGCTTTGCTGTTTTAACAAAACGAAAGAGTATTTCTATCTATATATATAATGTAAAGATAAAAGTATTGGCAAACTAAATAATTCTCACCGATAGGCGAAGTTTTAGTAACTAAATCTTAGCCGAATTTGGTAAGAAATATATACAAATAGTTAGCCTAAGAGCAGTAAAGATGTACAAACAAAGGACTACTTATGAAAGTAAGAGCTTCAGTTAAGAAGATGTGTGATGACTGTAAAGTTGTCAAAAGAAAAGGCATTGTAAGAATAATCTGCAAAGTTAAAAAACATAAACAGAGACAAGGATAACCATGGCTCGTATATCTGGTGTTGATTTACCTAAAAAGAAAAGAATAGAGTACGGTTTAACGTATGTCTATGGTATTGGTTTACATGCTTCTCGTCTTATTTTAGACGCTACCGGCATTGACTATAATAAAAGAGTTTTCGAATTAAACGAAGCTGATGTTGCTGCAATAACTGCGGAAATCCGTGCAAACCATATGGTTGAAGGTGATTTACGTAAAAAAGTAGCTATGGATATTAAGGCACTTATGGATTTAGGTTCATACCGTGGTCTTCGTCACCGTCGTGGTCTTCCATGTCGTGGTCAGAAAACTAAGACAAATGCGCGTACTCGTAAGGGTAAACGCAAAACTGTCGGCGCAGCATAAGGAATTATAGATGGCAAAAAGAAAAGCTGTTAGAAAAAAAGTAGTAAAGAAAAATATTGCACGTGGGATTTGTCACATTGCAGCATCTTTTAATAATACTCTTGTAACAATTACAGATGAGATGGGTAACATGATTGCTTGGAGTTCTTCTGGTTCTTTAGGATTTAAAGGTTCTAAAAAATCGACTCCGTTCGCTGCTCAAGCTGCAACGGAAGATGCTATAGCGAAAGCTCAAGTACATGGTATTAAAGAACTTGGTATTAAAGTTCAAGGTCCTGGTTCAGGTCGTGAGACTGCAGTGAAAGCTGTTGGTGCAATCGAAGGAATCCGTGTTACGTTTATGAAAGATGTTACACCATTACCGCACAACGGTTGTCGCGCGCCTAAGCGTCGTAGAGTTTAAGGAGATTACTGATGGCAAGATATAGAGGTCCAGTAGAAAAAATCGAAAGAAGATTCGGTGTAAGTCTTAACCTTAAAGGTGAGCGTCGTTTAGCAGGAAAATCTGCACTTGAAAAAAGACCTTACGGTCCTGGTCAACATGGTCAAAGACGTAAGAAAGTTTCTGAGTATGGTTTACAACTTAATGAGAAGCAAAAAGCGAAATTTATGTATGGTGTTTCTGAGAAACAATTCCGTGCTTTATTCGTTGAAGCTAAAAGAAAAGCGGGTAATACAGGTACAAACCTTGTTACTTTAATTGAACAAAGATTAGACAATGTTGTTTATAGAATGGGGTTTGCATCTACTCGTAGATTCGCTCGTCAACTTGTAACTCATGGTCATCTTTTAGTAGATGGAAAAAAACTTGACATTCCTTCTTACCGTGTTAAACCGGGTCAAAAAATAGAAGTACGTGAATCAAGTAAAGCAAATAACCAAATCGTCCGTGCTATTGAACTCACGAATCAAACTGGTCTTGCTCCATGGGTTGACATTGATGCTGAGAAAGTTTTCGGTATCTTTACTCGTTTACCAGAGCGTGATGAAGTTGTTATTCCAGTTGAAGAACGTTTAATCGTTGAGCTTTACTCTAAATAGTAATTAATAATAAAAGGGCGTTAAGATATGAAAAAAATTAAAACTACTCCACTTGCTCCTCAAGAGTTTGAGGTAGAACAAATTAGTGAGAATGAAGCTAATATTATGGCATATCCGTTTGAAACAGGTTATGCTATCTCTTTAGCTCATCCACTTCGCCGTTTTCTATTAAGTAGCTCAGTTGGTTATGCACCAATTGCTATAAAAATCGAGGGTGCTAAACATGAGTTTGACTCTGTTCGTGGTATGCTTGAAGATATTTCAGACTTTATCTTAAATCTCAAAGAGATTCGTTTTAAATTAAATGATGATGCTGCTGAAGCAGAAATAAATTACAGTTTTGCTGGTCCATGTAGTATTACTGGTGGAGATTTAAGTAATGATGAAGTAGAAGTTGTGACAAAAGATGCACCACTGGCTACTTTAAATGAAGATTCTACTCTTAACTTTAGCATCAAGATTGCTCAAGGTATAGGATATGTTGCGAGTGAAGATACATATGAAGAGTTAGAAAGTGGTTATATTGCTTTAGATGCTTTTTTCACGCCAGTTCGAAGTGCAACTTATAAAATTGAGAATGTACTTGTTGAAGACAACCCTAACTTTGAAAGAGTTGTTTTAAACATCAAAACTGATGGTCAAATTTCTCCTGTAGATGCATTTAGAAACTCTTTAGAAGTTATGTATGCACAACTTGCAGTATTTAACTCTGAGATTAGTATAAAAGCACCTACGACAATAGAGAGAGTTGAAGAGTCACCAGATCTTAAAAAACTAACTACTAACATAGATAGTCTTGGATTAAGTGCACGTAGTTTTAACTGTCTTGACCGTTCAAACATTAAACTCATTGGCGAAATCACTCTTATGAGTACAAGCGACTTAAAAAATGTTAAAAATCTTGGAAAAAAATCATACGATGAAATCGTTGAAAAAGTTCAAGAGTTTGGTTTTGCAGTCGGAGCTGATTTAGCTGATGATGTAGTTGTTGCATTAAAAAAGAAAATAGAAGCCTTACAGGCATAACAAGAGGATATAAATATGAGACACCGTCATGGATATCGTAAACTAGGACGTACAAGTGCACACCGTGCTGCGCTACTTAAGAACCTTAGTATTTCGTTAATAGAACATGGTAAGATTGAGACTACTGCAATTAAAGCAAAAGAGTTGCGTTCATACATTGAAAAACTTATTACAGTTGCTGGTATGAATGACTCAAATGCTCACAGAGCAGTATTTGCAGCGCTTCAAAGTAAAGAAGCAACAAAAACTTTAGTAAATGAAATAGCTCCTAAATACACTGATCGTGCTGGTGGATATACGAGAATTACTAGAACAAGAATTCGTCGTGGTGATGCTACAACTATGGCATTTATTGAATTAGTATAATTAAATAACTTTTTGTTAAATCCTGAATTAAGTTCAGGATGACACACTCTTCTTAGTAGTTGAGTGACTGTCATGATTATGGCTCTTTTATTCCGTGCTTGACACGGAATCTAGCTTATAAAAAACTTCCCAATTCTAAAATACTTTAATAATAGGACTCACATAATGAGTAATTTCGCATTTGGAACTTACCGTATAACAGATCAAAATCCGCAACATATTCAAGCACTTTGTGAAGCTATAGAATCTGGTATAACACTTATAGACACATCAACAAACTATATGGATGGTGGAGCTGAGAGAGCAATAGCTATAGCTCTGAGAAATTTTGATGAAGAAAAACGAGCAGGTATTGAAATAGTTAGCAAAATAGGTTATATTCAGGGTACTACTTTAGCTAAACACAAAGAGGAACCATTTGAAGATGTTGTTGAGTACAGTGAAACTTGTTTACATTCCATATCAAAATCATTTATATTACATCAGTTAGAAGAATCTATGATCCGTTTAGAAGTACAACAACTAGATTGCTGTCTTTTACATAATCCAGAATATTATATTTTAGATGCACTCAATCGTGAAACTCCTTTAGATGAAGCATTAGATAATATGTTTCATAGAATATTTGATGCTTTTGTGGCCTTGGAAGAACAAGTTAAAGAAGGTAATATTCTATCATATGGTATAAGTTCAAATAGTTTTGCAAAAACTGAGCAAGATGTGGAATTTTTACCTTATGAAGATTTAATAGCTTTAGCTGAAAAAGCTGCTGTTTATGTTAGTAATGAAAAACACAATTTTACAACCATACAACTTCCTATAAATATATTAGAAAAAGAAGGTTTAAAGTGTGCTTCTTGGGCAAAAAGAAATGGATTGAGAGTTTTAGTAAACCGTCCCTTAAATGCTCAACTCGATGGAAAAATGTTTCGATTAGCTGATTATGATGAGAGCAGCGAATATTATCGTCATCTTAACGAGTTACTTTTTGCATGTGAGAATGATGTATTACAAGCCCTTTATAATCTTATAGAACAATTGGATGCAAACAAACATAAATTTGCTTGGATAGGGGATTATGAAAGTTTTTTATACTCACAAATTCTTCCTCATATAAAAAAAATATTGGTAAGCATTGATAAAGAGAATTTAGAAACAATTCTAAATTATATAGATATGTTTTTAATTGAATATAAAAAAATGGTAGCTTATGAGTGTTCACGAAATACTAGAATGCAACTAACAGATACTTTTACTAACTTTCAAATGACTTTGCAAGAGTATGCCTTGCAATTTTTAATGCAAAAAGATACTATAGACTATATATTGGTTGGAATGAGAAAACCAACATATGTTCAAGACATAATGGCTTTAAAAAGTTAGTTAGTTTTTATTTTTATGACTTGTTAAGCGATATTGTCATATTTTATGAGTACGAAATAATATGATAATTTAGAAGGATAGAAATGATTCCATTTAGTGATGAAGAGTTACTTGAACCAGTAAAAACAGTAATAGACAATGTTCGTCCATCATTAGCTCTTGATGGCGGGGATATTGTTTTTATAACAGTCAAGAATGGTACAGTATATGTACAGCTTAAGGGTGCATGCATAGGGTGTGCAAGTAGTGGCACGACACTTAAATATGGGGTAGAGCGTCAATTAAGAATGGATATACACCCTGAATTGACTGTGGTAAATGTACCTATGGGTATGGAACATGATATAGACAGTTTATAGTATCGATATTAAATTCCACAAAAGAGAAATATGAGTATAATAAGTAAATATAAAACATTAACACAAGCTAAAGATAGTTTTAATAAAGAAGAGTATAAAACAGCACTGGAAAAATTTGCAGAAGTCTTGCAAAATTATCCTAACTCAAAAGAAGCTTATAATGGTGTAATCCTTTCAGAAATGGCTATGAGTGGAGAGGGTGGAGCTGAAGCTCTCTTTGATTATTATGAGATCCTTAAGGAGGAAGATAAAGAGCAGGCCGATAGTATTATGAGTGAGATATTGAATAATATGGATGGTTCTTTAGAGAAACTTAGCAAGGTATTTGCACAACCATTGCATGAAAGATTAGAGTTTGAAGATGGAATTCTTTATAGTGATTTTCAAAAATTACTCAATGAAGGTGCCGACTTTAAAGAAACTTTTGAAAATATAATGTTTTCAACACGTGTTATCATTACCAAAAAAGACGATTTTATAGATTTTTTAGATAGACTTATTGAACATGATTTTTCTGAGATGGCACTAACATATTTAGAGAATGCTTTGAGTGCTTACCCAAGTGATATACTTTTAAGAAAATTATTAAAAAAACTTGCAAAAGGCAAAGTTATTGAAAATTGAGTTACCGAATTATCCCTACAAATATGTTACAGAAAACTCACAAGAATGCGATAGCCAAACAGCTTTTGTTCAAACTGCCCAAAATGAAAAATACAAAAATAATGCATTAAAAAACAAGGCACATTCTATTATTAAAATAGAGGAAATAGCAAAACTTTTTTGTATAGATAAGATTAAAATTGTTGCTATTACAGGAACAAATGGTAAAACAACAACAGCGAGTGCCCTTTATTCATTTTTATTAGATCTTGGTTTTAAAGTTGCTATGCAGGGAACTCGTGGGCTTTTTATGAATGATACCATAAAGGAAGGAAAATCTTTAACAACACCTTCAGTCTTAAATACATATAAACATATCTACCAAGCAGTACAAGAAGAGTGTGATTTTTTTATTATGGAAGTAAGCTCTCATGCCATTGTGCAAAAACGAATTGAAGGCTTAAATTTTGAGCTTAAAATTTTGACTAATATTACTCAGGATCATTTAGATTATCATAAAACTATGGGTGAGTATACAGCTGTCAAAAATTCTTTTTTTCAAGATGATGGGAAAAAGCTGATAAATAAAGATGAAGATAAAGCATCTTTTAATATCAAAAACACATACACATATGGCATTGAAAATCCTGCAACATATAGACTAATGGCATACTCTCTTAATAATGCAAGTAGTGGTATTATTCAACATTTTCAAGAGATTGTTCCTTTTACTGCCTCTTTACATGGTTTTTTTAACCTTTATAATTTAATGGCTGCTATTTCTGCCGCTCATCTAATAAGTGGAAAATCATTACAAGAGATAGCAGATGTTGTTGACAATTTTGCAGGAGTCAGCGGAAGAATGGAGCAGGTGTGTAAACTTCCAAATGTAATTGTAGATTTTGCCCATACACCAGATGGTATGCAACAGGTTTTAAATGCACTCAAAGAGAAAGAACTTTTAGTCGTTTTTGGAGCCGGTGGAGATAGAGATACCCTTAAACGCCCTTTGATGGGTAGAGTGGCTGCATCTTTAGCTAAAAAAGTGTTTATTACAAGTGATAACCCAAGATATGAAGACCCTGAGCAAATAGTAGAAGATATTCTCTCAGGTATAGAAGATAAAAACAATATTATTGTTGAGCTTGATAGAAAAAAAGCAATTAAGATGGCATTAGAGTCTCAAGAAGATGATGAAGTTGTGGTGATTCTTGGTAAAGGAGATGAGTCCTCTCAAATCATCTATGACAAAGAGCTTGCATTTGATGATAGAGAGATTGTACGAGAGTTATTAAACTTAAGTGCTTAGTTCACTCTAAATTTTAGTGTAATAGGTGATATAGGACTGCTACTATTTGTATCATTAAACATTGTAGCAGTTACATTTGCATCACCAGTTGTAAATGTAATGGTTGCTACACCCTTTACTACATTTGTAACAGTCTTTCCATTAAGATTCCATAAAATATTGTTTGCAATGCTTCGATTTGATTCCCCATTGTCAAATGCTCCATATGCTTCAAAAGTGTATGTTCCTGTTCCACTACTATTGACATCAGGTGCAAGAATATGAAACTTTGTAAGTTTATGCAGATGAACAGTTTTTGTATCAAGATACTTTTTATATGATATGCTCAAATTAGCATCCCCTCCATTTATTGTCCCAACAGTAATGAGGCCTTGTGGTGCAGTAAATAAGTTTAGATCAGTGCTGAGCCACTGAACGAACTTTGTTACATCTGCAGTTGTTGTGTCTTTGTATAGTACAGTAGCAGTTGCTTGTTGTGTTAAATCAGTAGGGTATAAAGAGATGTTAGTCTCATTAATGGATATAGAACTGATATCAGTTAAAGGTGCAGTCGTGGTTGTCTCTTGGCAAGCACTAAAGAAAAGTGTCCAAAGTAGTAAACTTGTGAGTGTAAATATTTTCATAAAATCTCCTAAAATCTTACATTAAAGCCAAAATAAAGAGCATTGGCATTTGATGAGTATGAATTTTTTGTAGCTATTGTATCTATTGCTTCATAAGAGATATTTTTATACTCATAACCAATTTCTAAGTCAACATGTTTATATACAGGTATAAAAAGACCACTAGCAACATTAAAAGTACCATAAGATAGTGACTCTTGTAATTCTCTTGAGATACCCATAGAACCTGTTCCAAAACCAACTTTTACAAATGGATAAACATAAATATTAAAATCAAAAGATTTAAGAAGTTCTATATTAAAGCCTAACATATCTCCATCTGAAGAGTTGCTTGATGCAGAGGAGAAAATTTTCGCTTTGTTTTGCATACTTTGAATAGAGAACTCTATAGCATAAGCTTTAATATCTCCATAAGCAATTTTGAATTTTGTAAGATTGGTAGCACTCTTTGCTTTTAAATTAGTGAAATTTTCTTGCATATAAGAGTAGCTGAGACCAACATAAACCTTTTCACTTGCATAGAGTGATGGAATCAAAAATAAAAAGAGAAGTAGTTTTTTCAAGATAAATCCTGTATGTTTTTTGGAATTATATCTTAAAAAACCAAACTTATTTTTGAGTATTAGAATAATAGGTCATAATTTTGATATAATCTCAAAAAAATTAAGGACTATATTTTATGGGAATTCCTCAACCGGCATTTTATATATTTAAATGTGAGCAATCAGCTCCTCCAGGTATGCCAAAACCATCATGTGTAACACCAGAAACTCAGGATTTATTTCAGCATTTAGCACAAACTTTAATGAAAGAAGGTATCATGGGTACAGTGCAACCAATTCGTACTTCATGTATGAACAGATGTCAAATGGGTCCAATAATGTTAGTAGAGCCAGGTCACACAATGTATGTTAGTTTAACAAAAGAAAAGATAGACCGTATTATTTCTGAACATATCATTGGTGGCAATGTTGTAGATGAATTTGTAATAGATGCTGAGATGTGGGATACTGCAATTACTCCAGCAGATATGAAAAAACAGATGGGAATGTAGGAAAATAGTATGTTAATTGATATGTTGTACAGCAAAATACATCGTGCTACAGTTACTGATGCTAACTTAAATTATGTTGGCTCAATAACTATAGATGAGGAGCTTTTAAAAGCTGCAAAGATGAGAGTTGGACAAAAAGTCGAAATACTTAATGTAAATAATGGTGAGCGTTTTACGACTTATATTATTTTAGGTGAGTATGGTAAACGTGATATTTGTCTTAATGGTGCTGCAGCTCGTAAAGTACATCCTGGCGATAAAGTCATTATAGTTGCTTATGCAACATATAATGAAAAAGAGCTAGAGAGTTATCAACCTAAAGTTGTTATTTTAGATGATGATAACAATATAGAAACCATTGCGGACAGTATATAAATATGTTTGGTAATATGGATGATATGAGTAAAATGTTGGAAGAGATGCAGGGAAATGCTGCAAAACTTAAAACTGAACTTGCATCAAAAAACTACAGTGTAAAAACAGGTGGTGGACTTGTTGAGTTGAGTGTGAACGGAAATGGAGAGGTAATAGACCTTTTTATAGATGAGACAACTTTAACAGACAAAAATATGCTTCAAATTTTACTTATTGGTGCTATTAATGATGCCAATAAAATGGTGCAACAAAATCAACAGCAGAGTGCTATGGGAATGCTTGGTTCCATGAGTAACCCCTTTGGTGGAGAAAAGTAGGTGCTTCGCCTATTTCTCCTCTTTAATTTTTTTCTTTTAAATATATATGCTTGTCAGGGTGGTTATAACTCCTGTATACAAAAGATAAAAGACTCACAAACCATTTGTGGCAAAGCACTCTATATACCAGTAAAGAATAATAAACTTCTTGTTTATTCTCACCATAGACCCAATGCAAAAATTTTAAAATATGACCCTTTGCTCTCTTTATACCTTATAGAAGATAAAAAAAAGTTTCCACACCCTTTTATGATAAATAATAATCTCCAGCTCCGTTCAGCAATGATAAACAATCGTATCGCTAAAGAGGGAGAAATTCTCAAAAATCAAGTAGGTCTTAATTCTTTTGCGAAATATAGTAAAACTCTTTTAATTCCTGCCATTTTAAGCAGTAGCTGTTGTACTCTAGAGGGCATTGTGACATCAAGAGGGATTATACAAAAAGCATATATTCAACGATTTTTATCCTCAAAAACAGTAGAATATGCAGATATTGGGATTAGGGTTAAAAATGATGGCGGTTATGTTATTGTAACTTCAAGTAATCCATATTTACTACATAACCCACTCAAAAAAGAGGACTGCATTCTTTCTTTTGATGGTGTGAAAATAGATGCAGCTTCTGTTTTTATGCATAAAGTACTCTTTTCAAAAATAGGTTCTAAACATAAAATTAAGGTCAAACGCGGCTCTATGACAATGAGTTTTAGAGTAGTGAGTAAGAAACGGTATGGTGGTGGTTTTGTAAGTGATACTTTTTTAGAAGAAAAAGGTATCTATTTTGACCATACATTACACATTATAAAACTTTCTCAACACTTTTTAGAGTATGGATTAATTATTGGAGATAAACTTTTACAAGTTAATGGTGTTCAGGTGAAAAGCCAAGCGGAACTTTTAGAGTATATAGAAAATTTTAAAGATTTCTCTTCACTACTTTTTGAGAGAAGAAAGTTCCAGTTTTTTGTAAATATTAAGTAGAAAAACTATACAATTTCAAATGCAAAATTTTGAGCAATTTTTAATGGATAACTTACCGACATCTAAGAGTATTCATCCTACTTACGAGGATGCTTTACAAAACATGCTTATAGCTGGAGGAAAACGTTTTCGTCCAGCACTTCTTTTAGGTGTTGTTAATGCTTATAATCCTTTGCTCTTAGACTCAGCAATGCATGCTGCTTATGCAGTGGAGTTGCTCCATACATATTCACTTATCCATGATGACTTACCCGCTATGGATGATTCACCACTTAGACGTGGAAAACCCACTCTTCATGTTAGTTTTGATGAAGTAACTGCCATTTTAGTAGGTGATGCTTTAAATACTTATTCTTTTGAAGTTTTGTCTCGTGCCCCTTTTTCAGATGCTATACGAGTGAAACTTATTTGTGAATTGGCGAGTAATGGTGGAATTAATGGAATGGTTTTAGGCCAAGCAATAGATTGTTATTTTGAAAATAAACCACTTCAAATTGATGATATTAAAATACTTCACACCAATAAAACAGCAAAATTAATTGCTGCTTCATTAAAAATGGGTGCTATCATTGTAGGAGAAGAGAAACTAGCTAAACAGCTCTATGATTTTGGCATAAAACTTGGTCTTCTTTTTCAGATACAAGATGATATACTAGATGTTACACAAAGTACTCAAGAGGCTGGAAAACTTACAAATAATGATGAAAATAAAAATAGTTTTGTAACAATTTTGGGAGTTCATGAGTCTATGAAACAGGCAAACGACCTTGCAGATGAATTACTCAACCGTATCAATAGTTTTGATGAGAGCTTACAGTGTAAGTTGTCTTCTTTACTAAAGAGATATATAAATAGACATAAATAAAGGAATATTCCTCATGAATGAAATACGTCAAAGAATGGCTGATAGTATTAGATTTTTAGCTGCAGATATGGTACAAGCTGCTTCTTCTGGACATCCAGGTGCACCAATGGGTCTTGCAGATATTGCAGTAGTTTTGAGTGAACACCTTAATCATAATCCAAAAAATCCTGATTGGTTAAATCGAGACAGATTAGTTTTTTCAGGTGGTCATGCCACAGGACTTATTTACTCTCTTTATTACCTTTGGGGATATGGACTTGAAATGGAGGATTTAAAAAATTTTCGCCAATTAGACTCTTTAACTCCTGGTCATCCAGAATATGGACATACTAAGGGTATAGAGATTACAACGGGTCCTTTAGGACAAGGTGTCGCAAATGCTGTTGGTTTTTCAATGGCCTCGAAATTTGTAGGTGCTCAGGTAAATAGCGAAACGGCTGATTTAATTGACCATAATGTTTATTGTTTTTGTGGTGATGGCGATCTTGAAGAGGGACTTTCTTATGAAGCTGCATCTATTGCAGGACACAATAAACTTGATAATTTAATTCTTATTTATGACTCAAACCGTATTACTATTGAAGGTTCAACAGACCTAAGTATGAGTGAAAATATTCGTATGCGTTTTGAAGCACAAGAGTGGGATGTTTTAGAGTGTGATGGTCATGATTTTGATGAGATCAATGATGCAATAGTCAGTGCAAAAAGTAATCTCAAACCCACTATTATTATAGCAAATACTATTATAGCAAAAGGAGCAGGAGAGTTAGAAGGAAGTCACCATGCTCATGGTGCTCCACTTGGTGACATAGTCATAGCAAGAGCAAAAAAAGAAGCTGGTTTTGACCCTGAAAAAAAGTTTTTTGTTCCTGAAGATATTTTGGCAAGATTTAGATGTGCTATTGAGCATGGAGATTTATTGGAACGTGAGTGGATTCATAGACAAAAAACATTGCCATTAATGGAGCAAAATGAGGCCTTAGCAGCATTGCAAAACCCTGACTTCTCTCGTATAGAGTACCCAACATTTGACAAAGCCGAAGCAACTCGTGGAACAAATGGGAAAATAATGAATGCTATTGCAAGAGGCATTCCTAGTTTTTTAGGTGGCTCAGCAGATTTAAGCCCCTCAAATAAAACAAATCTTAATGACATGGGTGTATTTCCAAAAGGACGAAATATATACTTTGGTATTCGTGAACATGCGATGGCTTCAATCGTAAACGCAATGGCACTTTATGGTCCGCTAATGCCTTTTTCAGCTACATTTTTTGTATTTTCAGATTATCTTAAGCCGGCAGCTCGTATAGCTGCACTAACAAAAATTCAACAGTTCTTCATCTGGACACACGATAGTATTGGTGTTGGGGAAGATGGTCCAACACATCAACCAATAGAACAACTTTCCCAATTCCGTGCATTACCAAACTTCTATGTATGGCGTCCAGCTGATGGCATAGAGAATATAGAAGCTTGGAAAACAGCTTTAAAAATGAGTAAGTCTCCATCTGCATTTGTGTGTTCACGTCAAAACCTTTGTGTTTTACCAAAAGCAGTTGAGGGAGAGATAAGTCGTGGTGGTTATCTAGTAGCATCTGATGAAAATGCAGTTATGACTCTTATTGCTTCAGGTTCAGAAGTTGAATTAGCTCTTAATGTCAAAAAAAGACTCAATAGCATAGATGTTCCTGTTAATGTTGTCTCAGTTCCATGTTATGATCTCTTCATAGAGCAAGATGCATCATATATATCTTCTATTATCAAAGAAGGTACAAAAACAGTTGCCATTGAAGCAGCTCGTGGTTTAGAATGGTATAAACTTGCAGATACTGTAATCACAATGGATAGCTTCGGTGCCTCAGCACCAGCAGGACAACTTTTTGAAAAGTTTGGTTTTTCTGTTGATAGCATTATGCAGAAAATTAAATAGCTATACAGTATTTAAAAATATTGCAATACTCTTACTGACAAAAAAATAAATCCTAAAAAAAGTATAGATGATAAAAATACCAAAGCTGTGACAAGTTTTGGTTTGCAATCATAGAGTGAAGCTAAATTGATATTGGCAATTGCAAGAGGCATCATAAATTCAATAAAAATAATACCTTTCACCATAGGATCTAAATTAAGGTTATATAAAATACTAAAGGCAACAAGAGGAAGAAGAAAAAACTTTAAAACAAGCACCCAAAGTACAAGTTTTTTATTTATCTCTGCAAATTTAGTTTCATAAAGATAGATACCAAATAAAAAAAGTTGCATGGTTATGGAAGCATAGGCTCCCATCATTAACATGTTCATAAGTGATGGATGGATTGGTACCTTATTAAGACTTAAAAGTATAGCAATTATAGCTGCCCAGAGAATGGGAAGTTTGATAATATTATATAAAGAAGTCTTAGTGTTAAAACTTCCCCGAGAATAGTAAAAAACTCCAATAGTGTAAACTAGAAAAACATTCATTAAGTTTACTATAGTGGTATATTGTATAGATTCTTCACCAAAAATAGCTATATTTATAGGTATTCCAAGATTTCCAGTATTGCCGATGAGAGCAGCAACAACTGCAATGGAGTACTCTTTTTTTTCTTTAAATATTTTTTTTGCCAAAAGTGCACAAAATAGTAAAATTATAAGTACAATAAAGAGGTAAAGAGAAGGAGCATAAAGAAGTGAAATATCTATAGGACGAATAAGCAAACCCCAAAATGTTAAAAAAACTTGTAAAAAATATACATTAATTAGTGTTATTGTTTTGTCATCAATCTTCTCTTTAAAACTTCTTTTAGCGATATAGCCTAAAAAAATAAAAAGATAAATACTCAGTATGGAAAATATAATTGAACTCATAATAAAATTATATCTATTATGACTCTATATGTAAATAATAATAAATAATTTTGAAGAAATACAAAGTTGTAAAAAAATGCATTAAAGTAACCTCTTTGTTCCCAAATTGATATATACATGTAATTATCTTCCTATAAGATTTCATTCATGGTTTAGTGAAATACATTATATAAGGAATATAAAATGAAACAAAGACTCAGTGTAGTCGCAGCTTCTGCTGTAATGTTAACAATGGTAGGTTGTGGTTCAAATGGAACTGATGGTGTTAATGGTACTGATGGTGTTAATGGCACGAATGCCAGCACACAAATAAATAGTATCAGTGTTCCAATTGTAGATACTGAAAAAGCAAAAATTCGTGTTGCTTCTGGTATTGATGTTGACTTTACTCAAAAAAAACTCTCATATAAAACAATCCTACGTACAGGCACAAAGGTAGGAAATGAAACATTTGGACTTCTTAAAGATCAAAATGATGTTGCTTTAAAACTTGCAAATGGTAGTGATTATATATGTAATGGGCAGTATGGCGGTTCAGGACCAGATCATACAGAGTTCATTACAAAAGGCACTAAAACTTTTATGATTACTCAATTTGAGTGTCAGATTGGAGCTCTTTATCAAGCAGAGTTAATACAAAATCAAGCATCAGGTGAACTTACTGCAAAAAATTTAAAATTTATCTCACAAAAAGCTTATCATGGTGGTTATGTTCATTGTGCGGGTTCAAAAACACCTTGGAATAGTTTCTTGGGAAGTGAAGAGTATGAACCAAATGCAGGAGACATTAATACTACTACAGGAAGTATTAATAAATATTATGACTTAGTAGCACCATATTTTGGCGGAGATTTAACACAAGCTAATCCTTATTATTATGGTTGGATAACAGAGCTTAGTGTAGACAATGAAGCAGGGGATAATACATATTCTAAACATTACAGTATGGGACGTTTTGCACATGAGTTGGGGTATGTATTACCAGATAGTAAAACTACTTATATGTCAGATGACGGTACAAACACTGGTTATTATATGTATGTAGCTGATATTGCTGGAAAATTGACAGCAGGTACATTATATGCTGCTAAATGGAATCAAACAAGCAGTGTAGGGGGAGGAAAAGCAAACCTTACATGGGTAAAACTTGGTCATGCAACAGATGCAGAGCTGAAAACTATTGTAGATGCAAAAGCTCTTTTTACAGATATATTTGATAAAGAGACACCAACAGCATCAAACACATGTACAACAGCTGGTTTTAAAATCGTAAATACAGGAACTGGATTAGAATGTTTAAAAGTTAAGTCTGGAAAAGAAACAGAAGCTGCATTCTTAGAAACTCGTCGTTACGCTGCTTATATGGGTGCTACAACAGAGTTTAGAAAAGTTGAAGGTATCACTTATGATGCAGACAAAGGAAAACTTTATACTGCTATTAGTCAAATTGCTAAGGGTATGGAAGATTTTAAGAAATATGGTGTTGCTAAAGATAGTTATGACAAAGGTGGTAACAATGACATCAGACTGTCTTATAATAAATGTGGTGCAGTATATGGCTTAGATTTAACTTCAAGCATAAAAGATACAAGTGGTAATGCAATTGACAGTGCATATGTAGCAGTAAATATGAACTCTATCATTACTGGAAAGATGCAATCGTATGGTGCAAATAGTATATATGCAAAGAATAGCTGTAACATAGATTCTATCGCAAGTCCTGATAATGTTACTTACAAAACTGGTTCAAACCTTTTAATAATCGGAGAAGATACAGGGTATCACCAAAATGATATGATTTGGGCATTCGATACGGGAACAAACACTTTAAAAGCACGTATTGCAACAACACCTTTTGGTGCTGAAACAACTTCTACAATGTTTCAAGAACCAATCAATGGTTTTACATATATGAACTTTGTAACACAACACCCTTATGGTGAATCTGATAAAGATAAAATAATAAATCCTGATGATGTGCAATCATATGTAGGATATATGCAAATTGGTGGCAAAGAATAAATAGTTTTTAATAAATAAAATCTGTGTCAATTGAGTAGGAGACCACTTACTCAAGGAGACACAGACTATATAACTAAAATTTAATAATATCTGTTATAATTTTAGATGCAAACAATTGATGATATAAATAAAATAATAAAAGAAAATTTGACAGTTATGGTTTACTTTTCAGCACCAACTTGCAATGTATGTCATGCCCTCAAACCTAAACTGCAGCAAGCTTTAAATGATAATTTTAGAGGTTTTACGATTGTAAGTGTTGATATATCAATGCAAGAAGATATTGCCCCTCATTTTGGGGTTTATGCGATTCCTGCAGTTTTAATCTTTTTAGATGGCAAAGAATTTTTGAGAAAATCTCGTCATATGTCAGTTGATGAAATCATAAGAGAAATCAAACGACCATATGAGATAATGACTTCTTAATAAAACTCAATTATCTTCAACTTCAAGTGTGTAATTTATTGCATAAAAGCAATTAATGAGGCAGTAACTGCCACATTGAGCGATTCAACATCTCGTTGCATTGGAATACGAAGAGCATCAGTAGAAATTTTTTGTAGTTCAAAAGAGACACCTTCACTCTCATTACCTAAAATAAATATACTTTTTTCGCTCTTTTGTATGTGATATATATCATTCTTTGCATGAGAAGATAAGATATAGAGTTTTGTATCATGAAGTTCACTTAGTACCTCTTCAAGAGTATTACAAAAATATATGGGAATTTTAAAAAGTGTACCCGCACTTGCCTTTATAACAAGAGGTGAAATTTTAGCTGAGTTCTTTTTTGGAAGTATAATTCCATCAATGTTGCCAGCAGCACAACTACGTATTATCATTCCCAAGTTCTGTGGATTTTGTATACCATCAAGAGCAATCAGTCTAAATTTATCTTGTTTATGAAGTTCTTGAGCACTTAGATATGATTGGGCTATAATATCTACAGCAACACCTTGGTCTTGTTTTGCATTTTTACTTATACGAGAGAGTGCCTGTTTATCATGATAATGTATTTCTAAAGAGCGTTGTTTTGCTAGTAAGAGAATCTCTTTAATTGCCCCATTGTCTCTATTGGAATCGGCAAGATGAATTTTATGTATTTTTATATTAGTATCTTGTAAAATTTCTATGACAACATTTCTACCATAAAGTGTAATGATTTTTTCAAAAAATGTTTTTTTATCTTTATATTCTTGTGAATCTTCCAAAATTTAAACCCTTTGCATATCGTTTGTGTAATGGTAGCACAACTAACTTGGTAAAAAATTGAATAGAGTCAATAAAAATATATTAGTAAGTTACAACATTTCTAACTTATAAAATATTGTAAATAATCTCGGTTTTATTTTTTATAACTTTTATTTCTTGAACCTTTAATCCATTAATGTCTAAATGCATAAATTCCTGAATATTTTGAATGTTTGCTTTTGCTACTTCTTTGAGAACTATCCCACGGTATGCTTTAGCCCAATGGCTCACGGTTTTACCATTTTTTAAAAATTTTAATGTAATATATGGTTTCGTGACTTTATAAAATTTGTCATAATATCCAGCACGAAGATCAAGAATATCATCTTGAGATAAAAGCAAATCCAACTGATAAGTAAATCTCTGTTTATAGTACTGCTCAGGTTTAATATGGCCAATGCTATTGCCTTGCTTGACTTTGTAGTTTGCAATAGTGTCTCCTCCATAAATAGGTCCATATAGATTAGAAAAAATGAGTGTATTTTTTTTTAAATAGAGTTGTTGTTCTAAGGAGAGAGTTTGATACTGAAGATAATCATAAGCGACACCTTGATATCTTTCAATAGCAGGCATATAAGATGTATGATAAATGTCTTCTATATACTTTTCGCATTCAGTAAATTTTTTGATTCCAAAAAGTGTTTTGATATTCTGCTCATCTTTGCTTAAAATAATGCTGTTATACGAATCAAGAATTTCTTCTCGTGCATTAGAAGCACCAAGGAGTTCTTTGTATATGGAGTTTCCACCACTGTTCTTACCTTCTGAGGGTGAAAAAAGTATCTTTAACATAACTATATATTCCTCTTAAAAGTATTGTGAGAGGAGGAGTGTATCAGAATTCTTTTTTAGTATTAATTAAATATGTATTTTATTATTTTGATGTATAATAGATGCATAGTAGAAATTCGTTAGTAGGGAAGATATGAAAAATCTAAAAAGCTTAGAAGCCAATGAGATACTGAAGCTTGTTTTTATATATTTGGCTGAAATTTCATCCTTAAAAGATTATGATAAAATTTTGAATACATTAGCAAAAATGGGAAGTGCATTAACAAGCGCAGATAGATGTAGTGTTTGGGTTGTAAATGATGAAAAACAGACTATCTGGACAAAAGTTGCACAGGGGATGGATGCTATAGAGTTGCCAAAAAATTCTGGAATTGTCGGAGATGCTATTCATGCAGGCCGACGCATTATTATTGATGATGTTTATGAAGATGAGAGATTTAATAGTGCAGTAGATAAACAGACGGGTTATAGAACGAAAAGTATGATGGTTATACCAATGCATGATTATGATGAAAATATTATTGGAGCTTTTCAAGTTATTAATCATCAAGGCGAAAGTGATGTATTTGATAAGCAAGATATGGAACGTTTGACATTGGCAAGTACTTATGCTGGAGAGACATTAATATCTGTAAAATTGGCACAAGAGATAGAAGAGACACAAAAAGAAGTCATCTTTACCATGGGCTCTATTGGTGAGAGCCGTTCTAAAGAGACTGGTAACCATGTTAAACGTGTGGCAGAGTATTCTAAACTCTTAGCACTTGCTTATGGTATGGATTCCAAAGATGCAGAACTGTTAAAGCAGGCAAGTCCTATGCATGACATCGGAAAGATTGCTATTCCTGATGCCCTATTAAAAAAACCAGGTCGTTTTAATGAGAATGAACGCTATATTATGAATACTCATGCTGAGTTAGGCTATAACATGATAAAGAATTCACAAAGACCTTTACTTAAAGCTGCAGCCATTGTAGCTTATGAGCATCATGAAAAATGGGATGGAAGTGGATATCCAAGAGGATTGAGCGGTGAAGATATACATATTTTTGGTCGTATTACAGCACTTTCAGATGTATTTGATGCTCTTGGTTCAGATAGAGTTTATAAAAAAGCATGGGATGATGATAAAATATTCAAACTCTTACAAGAGGAGAGAGCAAAACATTTTGATCCACAGCTTATAGATCTATTTTTTGATAATTTAGAGAAAATACTGAAAATAAGAGCAACCTTTGCAGATACATATCATGGTTCATATATTAAAGAAGATTCACAACAAGTAAAGGTACTTGGTGCTTATGGAACAAAATCAAAAGGGTATGGTACAAGCTCTTTTTATATGAATAAGAGACATGTTATAGATGCAGGAAATCTTTTGAATGCACTAGATTTAGATACAGTAGACATTGAAAATATTTGGCTGACACATTCACATTTAGATCATATTATTGATATAGCATATATTATTGATGGTTATTTTAGTATGCGCCAAAAAACTTTAAATATTATTGGCTTACCTGAAACTATAATGGCAATAAAAGAGAATTTTTTAAATAACACTATCTGGCCTGATTTTTCAAAAATTAAATTATCAGCTTCTAATGAAATGGCTATAACATATAAAGAATTAGAAATAGGTGTAGAGTATAAACTCTCAGAAAATGAAACAATCAAAGCAATAGAAACAGATCATACGGTAAAGAGTTGTGGTTTTGTATATAAAAAAAATGCAAAAGGCATATGCATCACAGCGGATACACACTCTTTAGACAATGTCATTGAAGAACTTGAAAATGACATCTCAATATCTTCTTTAGTTGTAGAATGTTCTTTTCCAAATGTTATGAGAGCACTTGCTATAGAGAGTAAACATTTAACAGCAGAACTTTTATTTGAGAAGTTACAAAAGTTAAAAAGAGAAGATATTAAGCTTTATATAAATCATATTAAACCATCGTATTTACAGAATATTAGTGATGAAATAGTTAAAAATAGTGGAAGCTGGAAGCCAAAGATATTAAAAGATGGTGAATTTATATATTTTTAATAAAAAGACTTGACATTGAATACTATTTCCCCTATAATTCTGACTCAATTTCGATGCCGACATAGCTCAGTTGGCTAGAGCAGCTGATTTGTAATCAGCAGGCCCGGGGTTCAAATCCTCGTGTCGGCACCATTGAAATTTGAATATTAGAAACAGTGTTAGACCAGAAAAACATTTATAAGAATGTACAAAGTGGTGAGATAGTCAAGTGGCCAACGACGGCAGACTGTAAATCTGCTCCCTATGGGTTCAGAGGTTCGACTCCTCTTCTCACCACCACTTTTTGATTTAATGCGGGTGTAACTCAGTGGCTAGAGTTCCTGCCTTCCAAGCAGGCTGTCGAGGGTTCGAATCCCTTCACCCGCTCCATAAATAATCAAAAAGAGTTAAACTTCTGGAAGCTGAAGTACAATTTCGTCCTTTACTTCATAACTATATAATTATCTATATAGTATTCTAATCACAAAACTAATAAATTAATAGAATTATTCAATTATTGCTTATGCATAATGTACTTATGCTCTCGTGGCTCAGGGGTAGAGCACTTCCTTGGTAAGGAAGAGGCCGGCGGTTCAAATCCGCTCGTGAGCTCCATATAGTTAAACTTATGTTTAAATTAAGCAATAACTGAATGATTTTTGGGTATAATTCCATTTCAATTCACAAATTATGTAGGAGAAACACTATGGCAAAAGAAAAGTTTGAACGTAACAAACCGCATGTTAACATCGGTACTATTGGACACGTTGACCACGGTAAAACAACACTAACAGCAGCTATTACAGCAGTATTAGCAGTAAGTAATGGCGCAAAACTTATGGATTACGATGCAATCGATAATGCTCCAGAAGAGAGAGAGCGTGGTATCACGATCGCTACTTCACATGTTGAGTATGAGACTGATAATCGTCACTATGCACACGTTGACTGTCCAGGTCACGCGGATTATGTTAAAAACATGATTACTGGTGCTGCTCAAATGGATGGTGCTATTCTTGTTGTTTCTGCAGCTGATGGTCCTATGCCACAAACACGTGAGCACATTCTTCTTTCTAAGCAAGTTGGTGTTCCTTATATCGTTGTTTTCATGAATAAAGAAGATATGGTTGATGATGAAGAGTTAATGGAATTAGTAGAGATGGAAATCCGTGAACTACTTGACATGTACGAATTCCCAGGTGATGATACTCCAATTACGGCGGGTTCTGCACTAAAAGCTCTTGAAGAGGCTAAAACTGGTACTCTTGGTGAGTGGTCAGATAAAATTATTGCTCTTATGAAAACTGTTGATGAGTGGATTCCAGAACCAACTCGTGAAACAGATAAAGATTTCTTAATGCCAGTTGAGGATGTTTTCTCAATTTCTGGTCGTGGTACAGTTCTTACTGGTCGTATTGAACGTGGTACTGTCAAGATTGGTGAAGAAGTTGAAATCGTTGGTATTAGAGATACTCAAACAACGACTATAACTGGTATTGAAATGTTTCGTAAAGAAATGGATCAAGGTGTTGCAGGTGATAACTGTGGCGTTCTTGTGCGTGGTATTGGTAAAGACGATGTTGAACGTGGTCAAGTACTATGTAAGCCAGGATCAATTACTCCACACACTACTTTTACAGCAGAAATCTATGTATTAAGTAAAGATGAAGGTGGACGTCACACTCCATTCTTTAACGGTTACCGTCCTCAGTTCTACGTTCGTACTACTGATGTTACAGGTGCAATCACTTTACCAGAAGGTACTGAGATGGTTATGCCAGGTGATAATGTAAGTATTACTGCTGAATTAATTCACCCAATTGCTATGGAGCAAGGTACTAATTTCGCTATCCGTGAGGGTGGTAGAACTGTTGGTGCCGGTGTTGTAGCTGAGATTATTAAATAAATCGCTTTTGCGATTTATTTAATCCTTTAAAGGTGGAAATAACATGAGAGAAGCAATTCACTTAGGTTGTGAGAAATGTACTAGACGTAATTATCACACAACAAAGAACAAAAAGACTCATACAGAAAAATTTTCAGTACGCAAGTATTGTAAATGGTGTCGTGAGCATACAAATCATAAAGAGATGAAACTGTAATAACGGTTTTATTCTAACTTTTTGAAACAATATTAATGCCTTAGGCTTTCTATAAAAGAGAACTTTGTATTAAGACAAGAAAGGTTCCCTTGGTTTTGTTTACAAAACTAAGGAGTCTAGGCGTGTAGCTCCAATGGTAGAGCACCGGATTCCAAATCCGGGTGCTGGGGGTTCGAGTCCCTCCACGCCTGCCACACATTTATTATATGTGAAGCATAAATGCTTTATATATAATAAATGATATAATAGATAAATGGAAAAATGATGAATTTAAAAAAACATATTGATAATGCTAAACTGGAACTCTTTAAAGTAATATTTCCAACCGCGGGACAAGTAAAACAAGCTTATATATCTGTAGTGATTGTTGTTGCCGTTATAGCTGCATTCTTAGCTTTAGTTGATTTAGTTATGTCATCAGTTATGTCTACTATATTAGGTTAAGGAATAAGTAATGGCTCAACAATGGTACTCTATACAAACTTATGGTAATGATAGATTAGTTCGTGATGCAATCTTTAACATGATTGAAGAGATGGGTCTTCAAGAATTTATAACAGAAGTTATTGTTCCAACAGAAGATGTAATAGAAGTTAAAGATGGTAAGAAAAAAGTGACAGAGCGTTCTTTATACTCTGGATATGTTTTTGCAAAGATGGAATTAAATACTGAAATTCAACACTTAATTCAATCTGTACCAAAAGTTTCTGGTTTTATTGGTGAAGGAAACCGTCCAACACCTTTAAGTGACCATGATATTAATGTTATACTTGACCGTGTTAATAATCGTGCTGCTCCAAAACCAAAAGTGTTTTTTGACAATGGTGAAACTGTACGTATTGTTGATGGACCATTCGCTAACTTTACAGCGACTGTTGATGAATATGATTTAGAGCATGGTACACTAAAATTAAATGTTTCGATTTTTGGACGTGCTACTCCGGTAGACATTTCATATACACAAGTTGAAAAGATTATCTAGCTTAGTTTTACTATGCTAACGTTAGACTTTTTTGAAGTTTAATCTTAGCATAGTTAAGCGACTAGTCGCGCGAGCTTTCTGCTGAGGAAAACATAGCGTTAGCATAATAATTTGAACTTGCTCAAATTATGTAATAAAATAATAATAAAGGAAATATTATGGCAAAAAAAGTCATGGATTATATCAAGCTACATATTGAAGCTGGTAAAGCTAACCCAGCTCCACCAGTAGGACCAGCATTAGGACAACGTGGTGTGAACATCATGGAGTTTTGTAAATCATTTAACGAAAAAACTAAAGACAAAATGGGATTTAAAGTTCCTGTAGTTATCACAGTTTATAGTGATAGAAGTTTTTCTTTTGTTACAAAACAACCACCAGCAGCAGCTCTTATTATGAAAGCAGCTGGACTAAAAAAAGGTACGGATAATCCACTAAAAAACAAAGTTGGAAAAATCACTCGTGCACAGTTAATGGAAATTGTAAATCAAAAGATTGAAGATTTAAATACTAGTGACATAGATATGGCGGCAAATACTATTGCTGGCTCTGCACGTTCAATGGGTGTTGAAGTAGTCGACTAAATAAAAAAATCATCGACCACAGTGATTTGAAACTATGTGGCAGAATTAATATGGAGATTTGTTATGAGTAAAAGATATAAACAATTAGTAGAAAAAATTGATGTTAGCAAAGCTTACGGTGTAACTGAAGCCGCTACAACTGTAAAAGATTTAAAAAGTGCAAAGTTCGATGAGACTATTGAAATTGCAATGAATTTAAATGTAGATCCTCGTCACGCAGACCAAATGGTTCGTGGTGCAATCGTACTTCCACACGGAACTGGTAAAATAGTTCGTGTCGCTGTTTTTGCTAAAGGTGTAAAAGCTGATGAAGCAAAAGCCGCTGGTGCTGACATTGTTGGTACTGATGATTTAGTTGCTGATATTAAAGAGGGAATCTTTAACTTTGACGTAGTTGTTGCTGCACCAGACTGTATGGGTCTTGTTGGTCAGATTGGTCGTATTTTAGGGCCAAAAGGTCTTATGCCAAACCCTAAGACGGGAACTGTTACTCCAGATGTTGCAACTGCTATTAAAAATGTTAAAGGTGGACAAGTTAACTTTAGAGTTGATAAAAAAGGGAATATCCATGCGGGTATTGGTAAAGCAAGTTTTGAATCAGAGCATATTGCTGATAACATAAACTCTTTTATTAGTGCAATTAATAAACAAAAACCAGCTTCTGCAAAAGGTCGTTATATTAAAAATGCAGCTCTTAGTTTAACTATGAGTCCAGCTGTTAAGCTTGATGTAAATGAGTTAGCAGACATTAAATAAAAGTGCTAAATGCCATTTGGCATTTAGTTAATATAAAGTAAAATTTTTATTATGAGATATAAATCATAATCTCAAAAAGTCATTTTTTGTAGCTTGTGGAAGTTGTAGAGACTTTAGTCCCTACTGCCAAGATGGACATGTTCATCTTGATAATGGTATCTTAAACTAAAGATTTTCATTTTGGAAATCTGAAATTACTTGGACTAAAGATAGTTGGGGGTATCTACCGTGTAGGTAGTGAGCTTAATCGAGCCCTTTCTCGCCCCTCTTGAAGTTATGTCTGAAAAGGAGATATATATGTTAAAATCAAAAAAAGCTGAAGTAATTGCAGAATTAACTACAGCATTTGCTGATACGACAGCGGTTGTTATATGTGATTATAAAGGTTTAACTGTAAGTGAACTTGAATCATTGCGTACAGCAGCTCGTGCTAAAGATACAAGTGTTCAGGTTGTTAAAAATACTCTTGCCACTATCGCATTAAAAAATGCTGATATGAGCGGAGTAGAGATTAAAAACACAAATATTTTTATTTGGTCTGACGATGTTATTAGCGCTTCTAAAGTTGCTGCTGATTTCGCTAAATCAAATGAGAAATTTGTTATTAAAGCCGGTTATTTAGATAAAGAACCTGCAGACATAGCTAAGATAGAAGCATTCGCTAAACTTCCTGGTCGTGATGAGTTACTTGGTATGCTTGCTGCTACTTGGATGGCTCCAATCACGAATATGGCTGTTGGAATCGATGCTCTTAGAAAAAAATTAGAAGAAGAGGCATAGCCACAACTTCTAAAAAATGTGTGTGAACAAGTTTCACAAGGGAAATAAATCGTACTAGTGCGATGAGTTTTCCGCTGAGGGAAACCTAGTGTTAGCATAGATAAGGGAATAATTTCCTTTATCATCCTTAATACTAAAAGGTTTCCTTGATTTTTGAAAAAATAAAGGAATTATATTATGGCTGTTACTAAAGAAGACGTATTAGAATTTATCTCAGGACTTTCAGTTTTAGAACTTTCTGAGTTAGTTAAAGAATTTGAAGAAAAATTTGGCGTATCTGCACAACCTGTCGCTGTTGCTGGTGGTGCTGTTGCTGGTGGTGAAGCTGCTGCTGAAAAAACTGAATTTGATGTAGTACTTACGGATGTTGGTGCTAAAAAAATCGGTGTTATTAAAGCTGTTCGTGGTCTTACTGGTTTAGGACTTAAAGAAGCAAAAGAAGCTTGTGAAGCATTACCGTCTACAATTAAAGAGGGTGTAGATAAAGATGCTGCTGATGAAGCAAAAACTGCTTTAGAAGAAGCGGGTGCAACTGTAGAAGTTAAATAATTCTAACAGATTGTAGATAGGAAAAATTTAGTTTTTTCCTATCTTTCATAAATTTTTTGGGCGCTTTTACAATAGGATTTTGGTCCTTTTGTAAAAGTGCCCTTATGTCGTTTATAAGCACTATAACACAATGAGACCAAGAAATGGCTCAAAATTTATCTAGAGACGTCTAGATATAATATGCTTAATCCAAATATTAAGCCCCTAACTAATAACTTATCGAGGTAGCCTATGTTAAACACTTTATATTCCGGAAACCGTCTTCGTGTAGACTTCTCTAAAACACCCCAAGCAATTGAAGTACCAAATTTACTCCAACTACAACAAAGTTCATATGATAAATTTTTAATGCTAGATGCAAAAGATAGATCTACTAGTGGTATTGAACAAGTTTTTCAATCAGCTTTTCCTATTCATGATGCTCAAAATAGACTTACAGTTGAGTATGTTGGTAGTGAAGTAACTAACCCTAAATACACTGTTCGTGAGTGTATGGAGCGTGGTCTTACCTATGCCGTAAGCCTTAGAATGAAAACACGTCTTGTTTTATGGGACAGAGATGAGAACACTAAAGAGAAACTTGGTGTAAAAGATATTAAAGAGCAAAGTATATTTGTTCGTGATATTCCACTTATGACTGAGAGAACTTCTTTTATTATTAATGGTGTTGAACGAGTTGTTGTAAATCAACTGCATCGTTCTCCAGGTGTTATATTTAAAGAAGAAGAATCCACTACTGCTGGAAATAAACTTATTTATACTGGTCAAATTATTCCAGATCGTGGTTCATGGTTATACTTTGAATACGACCCTAAAGATATTCTTTATATGAGAATAAATAAGCGTCGTAAAGTTCCAGTAACAATTATGTTTCGTGCTTTAGGTTATTCAAAACAAGATATATTAAAATTATTTTATCCTATACAAACTGTTACACTAACAGATAATAAATTTTCTATTAACTTTAATCCTAAAGATTATTCTGCTCGTTTAACATATGATTTAGTAGATTTAGATGGTAAAGTTTTAGTGGCTTCTCAAAAAAGATTAAGTGCTAAAAAGGCACAAAAATTAATAGATGATGGTTTAACAGATGTAGAGTATCCACTTGAAGTTTTATTAGAGCGTTATTTAGCTGAAGCAATTATTGATCCTGAAACTGGTGAAATTCTATTTGATGCCATGACTCATATTGATGAGACAAAGTTGAAAAAAATGGCTGAAATTGGTGTAAGTGAATTTAAAATTGCCAATGATTTAGCAGAAGGTGTTGATAGCTCTATAATTAATGCATTTAACGCTGATGCAGATTCATTGAAGCTTTTAAAGCAAACAGAAGAGATAGAAGACGAAAATGATTTATCTGCTATTCGTATTTATAAAGTTATGCGACCTGGTGAACCAGTAACTAAAGAAGCGGCTCGTGCATTTGTAAATCAACTTTTCTTTGATCCTGAGCGTTATGACCTGACTAAAGTAGGTCGTATGAAGATGAATCATAAGCTTGGTATGAGTATTCCAGAATATGTTACTGTTTTAACACATGAAGATATTATTGAATCTGTTAAATATGTTATCAAGGTTAAAAATGGACAAGGATATCTTGATGATAGAGATCACCTTGGAAATCGTCGTATCCGTTCAATTGGTGAGCTTTTAGGTAATGAGTTACACAATGGTCTTGTCAAAATGCAAAAAGCCATTCGTGATAAACTCTCTACTATGAGTGGTCCTATGGCTGAGCTTATGCCTCATGATTTAATTAACTCAAAAATGATTACTTCAACTATTATGGAGTTTTTCTCAGGTGGACAACTTTCTCAGTTCATGGATCAAACAAACCCACTCTCAGAAGTTACACACAAGCGTCGTCTTTCAGCTCTTGGTGAAGGTGGTCTTGTTAAAGAGCGTGCTGGTTTTGAAGTGCGTGATGTTCACCCAACTCACTATGGAAGAATATGTCCTATTGAGACTCCAGAGGGTCAAAACATTGGTTTGATTAATACACTTGCTACATATTCTAAAGTAAATGAACATGGATTTATTGAAGCTCCATATAAAGTAATGAAAGATGGTCAAATCACATCTGAAGTTATTTACTTAACTGCCACTCAAGAAGAGGGTGTTATGATAGCTGCAGCTTCAAATAAATTAGATGAAAATAACCAATTTATAGAGGATTTAATCTCTGTTCGTCAAGATGGTGAGATTCTTCTACGAAACCCAAAAGATTGTGAATATGCTGACCTTTCATCACATATGGTTGTTGGTGTGGCTGCTTCACTTATCCCATTCCTTGAGCATGATGATGCCAATCGTGCACTTATGGGTTCAAATATGCAACGTCAAGCGGTACCACTTTTACGTGTAAATTCCCCAATGGTTGGAACAGGTGTTGAAAAACTTGTTGCCCGTGACTCTTGGGAGTGTGTTAAAGCAAAGCGTGCTGGAACTATTGAAAAAGTAGATGCAAAACATGTTTACGTTATGGGTGAAGATGATGGAGAGATTTATATTGATCATTATCCACTTCAAAAGAATCTTAGAACTAACCAAAACACCTCTTTTACTCAAAAGCCTATAGTAAATATTGGTGATAAAGTAAATAAAGGGCAAATCATTGCTGATGGTCCAAATATGGATCAAGGAGAGCTTGCTCTTGGTGTAAATTCCATGGTTGCATTTATGCCTTGGAATGGTTATAACTTTGAGGATGCTATTGTAATCTCTGAGCGTATGATTCGTAAAGATCAATTTACTTCTGTACATATTTATGAAAAAGAAGTTGAAGCTCGTGAGCTCAAACATGGTGTTGAAGAGATTACTCGTGACATTCCAAATGTTCGTGATGATGAATTAGCACACTTGGATGAGTCTGGAATCGTTAAAATTGGTACACAGGTTAAAGGTGGAATGATTTTAGTAGGTAAAGTGTCTCCTAAGGGTGAGGTTAAACCGACTCCTGAAGAGAGACTTTTACGTGCTATTTTTGGTGAAAAAGCTGGTCATGTTGTCAATAAGTCACTTTACTGTCCTCCATCTATGGAAGGTGTTATTGTAGATATTAAAGTCTTCACAAAAAAAGGTTATGATAAAGATCCTTGTGCATTAGAACTTGAAAAAGAAGAGAGAGATTATTTAGAGCGTGAACATTATGATCGTCTTTTGATGATAGATAAAGAGGAAATGTTACGTGTAACAAAACTTCTTACTCGTGAGCCTTTAAGTTCTGACATTAAAATTAGTGAAACAGAATATAAATCTGGTGAGACTATTAATGGTGCAGATTTAGCTGAAGTAAACCGTTTTGCAATGAATGCAATTGTAAAATCATTTAGCCAAGAGATTCAAGACGAGTATACTAAAACTAAAAATCATTTTCAAAAGCAAAAGCGTATCTTTAGAGATGAACATGAAGAAAAACTCACTATTTTAGAAAAAGATGACATTCTTCCAAACGGTGTTGTTAAATATGTGAAAATATACATTGCAACTAAACGTCAACTTAAAGTTGGTGATAAAATGGCAGGACGTCACGGAAACAAAGGTATTGTGTCAAACATTGTTCCAGAAGTAGATATGCCATATATGGAAGATGGGCGCTCTGTTGATGTATGCTTAAATCCTCTAGGTGTACCTTCTCGTATGAATATTGGACAAATTTTAGAGATGCACCTTGGCATGGCTGGACGCGAACTTGGAAATCAAATACAAGAACAGTTTGACACACAACAAAAAGATTTTATTGATAATTTACGTTCTAAAATGATTGTTATTTCTGACATTGCTGGCATGATGAATGCGAAAAAAGTTATTGGTGATATGAGTGATGATGAATTCTTAAAGCATGCACGTGATTGGGCTAAAGGTGGTGTAAGATTTGCCACACCAATTTTTGAAGGTGTGAATGCAGGTGAGTTTGAAAAACTTTATGAACTTGCAAAAATGGATGAAGATGGTAAAACTGTTTTATTTGATGGTAAAACAGGTATGCAGATTAAAGAGCGTGTAAATGTTGGATTTATGTATATTCTTAAGTTACATCACTTAGTTGATGAAAAAATACATGCACGCTCAACAGGACCATACTCTCTAGTTACTCAACAACCAGTTGGTGGTAAAGCACTATTTGGTGGTCAGAGGTTTGGAGAGATGGAAGTTTGGGCTCTTGAAGCTTATGGTGCATCTGCAGTTCTTAAAGAGATGCTTACTATTAAGTCTGATGATGTTGATGGTCGTGTACGTGCCTATAAAGCACTTACAAAAGGTGAGTTAGTACCAGCATCTGGTATTCCTGAAACACTATTTGTTTTAACAAAAGAGCTTCAAGCATTAGCACTTGATGTAGAGATTATGGACGAGGTGGAAGACGATGAGTAAATTAGTACCAGTAGCAGTAACCGAAGATAATAGACCAAAAGATATTAAACAACTACAATTTCGTTTGGCTTCACCTGAGAAGGTAATGTCATGGAGCAATGGTGAAGTTAAAAAACCTGAAACTATTAATTATCGTACACTCAAACCTGAGCGCGATGGTCTTTTTTGTGCGAAGATATTTGGACCTGTAAGAGATTATGAGTGTCTTTGTGGTAAGTACAAAAAGATGCGTTACAAGGGTGTTGTATGTGAAAAATGTGGTGTTGAAGTCACATCTACAAAAGTTCGTCGTACTCGTATGGGCCATATAGAACTTGTTACTCCTGTTGCACATATATGGTATGTATCTTCATTACCATCTCGTATTGGTACACTTCTTGGTATCAAAATGAAAGATTTAGAGCGTGTACTTTATTATGAAGCATATATTGTAGAGAGTGGTGGTGAAGCTTATTATGATGCAGAAGCAAAAACTCCAGTTTTAAAATATGATGTTTTAAATGAAGAACAATATCGTACACTTATTCAAAGATTTGGTGAACTTGGTTTCAAAGCTCGTATGGGTGGTGAAGTAGTTCGTGATTTGCTAGATTCTATTGATTTAGTTGATCTTTTTACAACTCTTAAAGAAGCTATTGGTGAGACTAAAAGTGAAGCTAAAAAGAAAACTATAAATAAGCGTCTTAAAGTTATTGAGTCATTTTTAAATAGTGGAAATAATCCTGCTTGGATGATGTTAACAGTTTTACCAGTTCTCCCACCAGATCTACGTCCACTTGTTTCCTTAGATGGTGGTAAATTTGCTGTTTCTGATGTAAATGACCTTTACCGTCGTGTTATTAACCGTAATCAACGTTTGAAGCGTCTTGTTGAACTTGAAGCTCCAGAGATTATTGTGCGTAATGAAAAACGAATGTTGCAAGAGTCTGTTGATGCACTTTTTGACAATGGTCGCCGTGCAAATGCAGTTAAGGGAGCTAATAAGCGACCTCTTAAATCACTCTCTGAGATTATTAAAGGAAAACAAGGACGTTTCCGTCAAAATCTTCTTGGGAAACGTGTTGACTTTTCAGGACGTTCTGTAATTGTTGTTGGACCAAGTCTTGCAATGGATGAGTGTGGACTTCCTAAAAAAATGGCACTTGAACTTTTTAAGCCGCATTTAATAGCTAAACTTGAAGATAAAGGGTATGCAACGACGGTTAAAGCTGCGAAAAAAATGATTGAAGAGACAACAAACGAAGTTTGGGAGTGTTTAGCAGAGATTGTTGATGGGTATCCTATCATGCTCAATCGTGCACCGACACTTCATAAACTCTCTATTCAAGCATTTCATCCAAAACTTATTGATGGAAAAGCTATTCAGCTTCATCCATTAGTTTGTGCTGCATTTAATGCCGATTTTGATGGAGATCAAATGGCAGTTCATGTACCTTTATCCTCTGCAGCAATTGCTGAAGCAAAAGTACTTATGCTTGCATCAATGAATATTTTACTCCCTGCATCAGGTAAAGCTATTGCTACACCTTCACAAGATATGGTTCTTGGTATTTATTATATCTCTTTAGAGAAAAATGGTGTGAAAGGATCAAATAAGCTTTTTGGAAATATTGATGAAATTAATATTGCCTTAGAACATAAAGCACTTGATATTCATGCAAAAGTAAGAACTCGTGTTGATGGTCGTATTATCTATACAACAGCAGGACGTCTTTTAATTAAAGCAATCCTTCCTGATTTTGTTCCAGCTGAACTTTGGAATAAAATTATGAAGAAAAAAGCTATTAATGAAATTGTTGATTATGTACAAAAACATGGTGGCATTGGTATTACTGCTGGTTTCCTAGATCGTCTTAAAGATTTAGGTTTTAAACATGCAACAGAAGCTGGCGTATCAATTTCAGCAGATGATATACGTGTTCCAGATATGAAACCTGCAAAAATTGCTGAGTCTAAAGCACGTGTAATTGAAATCCAAAAGCAATTTGAAGCGGGTCTTTTGACTGAACAAGAACGTTATAATAAAATTATTGATGTTTGGACTGATACTAATAATACACTAGCATCAGAGATGATGAATTTAGTTCAAACTGATAAAGATGGATTTAACTCTATTCATATGATGGCTGATTCTGGTGCTCGTGGTTCTGCTGCACAAATTCGTCAGCTTGCTGGTATGCGTGGTCTTATGGCTAAACCAAGTGGTGATATTATTGAAACACCAATTATCTCTAACTTTAAAGAGGGACTTAATGTAATTGAGTACTTCATTTCAACTCACGGTGCTCGTAAAGGTCTTGCCGATACAGCACTTAAAACAGCAAATGCTGGTTATCTTACTCGTAAGCTTGTTGATGTTGCTCAAAATGTTAAGATTGTTGAACATGATTGTCATACTCACGAAGGTATTGAGATCTCAGACATTCAAGATCAAAATACACTGATTGAGTCCTTAGAAGATAGACTAAATGGTCGTGTACTAGCCGATGATGTAATAGATCCAATCTCGAATGAAATTTTATTTGCAGAGGGTACACTTTTAGATGAAGTATCTGCAAAAGTTATTGCAGAGGCTGGAATTAAATCGGCATATATTAGAACACCTACAACATGTAAAAGTGAAGATGGAATTTGTGCTCTTTGCTATGGTGTGAACCTTGCAACTGGTCATATTGTTAGAACAGGTGAGGCTGTTGGTATTGTTGCAGCTCAATCTATTGGTGAACCAGGTACTCAACTTACACTTCGTACTTTCCACGTTGGTGGAACAGCATCTTCAACTGCACAAGAGCGTCAGGTTATCGCAGAGAAAGAAGGTTTTATTCGTTATTATAATCTGAAGACATATGAATCTAAAGATGGGAAAAATATCGTTGCAAACCGTCGTAATGCAGCTGTACTTTTAGTTGAGCCGAAAATTAAGGCACCATTTGCTGGTAAAATTGAGATTCAGACTATTCATGATGAAGTTTTAGTGACTTTAGTTGGAAAAGATGAAACGATTCGTTATTCACTACGTAAAGCAGAGATTGCAAAACCAAATGAACTTGCAGGTATTTCAGGTCAAATAGAAGGGAAATATTATTTTCCTCATCAAAATGGCACAGAAGTTGAGAGTTTAGACTCTATTGTTGAGACTATCAAAGATGGTTGGAATGTTCCTTCACGTATACCTTATGCATCAGAACTTTTAGTAGAAAATGGTGCTCCAATAACACAAAAAATATATGCTAAAGAAGAAGGCACAGTAAAATACTTCCTTCTTAAAGGTGATTATTTAGAGAGATTTGAAGGACTTAAATCTGGATATGCAGTAGTTGAGAAAGGTCTTTTTGCAACAGTAGTTGATAGTAATAACCGTGAGGCTGTTCGTCACTATATCGCACGAGGTTCAGTTATTGTAACTGATGATAATGAAGCTGTAGACGCAACGAGTATGATAGCTAAGCCATCGTCAGATGAATCTGTTGTCATAGCTGAGTGGGATCCATACTCTAACCCTATTATCTCAGAAGCTGGTGGTGTAGTGAAGTATGAAGATATTATTATTGGTACAACTGCAACTGAGCAAATGGACGACCTGACAGGTAAATCTCGTCTTATGATTAATGATCATATCTCAAGTGAGTACAAACCAGCTATTGTTTTAGCAACTGATGATGGTGAATTACTTCGTTATGCAATTGAGCCAAAATCATCAGTATTTATTGCAGATGGTGCTACTGTGAAAATAGCAGATATCATAGCAAAAACACCAAAAGCACTTCAAAAATCATCAGATATTACAGGAGGTCTTCCTCGTGTATCTGAACTTTTTGAAGGTCGTCGTCCAAAAGCAACAGCACTTATTTCAGAAATAGATGGAACTGTAAGTTTTGGTAAACCACTACGTGGTAAAGTAAGAGTTATTGTAAGTAATTCAGAAAATGGTATAGTCAAAGAGTACTTTGTTGATAAATCTCATGAAGCTGTTGTTAATGCTAGTGACTTTGTACATGCGGGTGAGCGTTTGACAACGGGTATTTTATCTTCACATGAGTTACTACGCATTATGGGTGTAAAAGCACTTTATAACTACCTAGTATCTGAAGTACAACAAGTTTACCGTTCACAAGGGGTTAACATCGCAGATAAACACATTGAAGTTATTTTTACTCAAATGTTACGTCAGATTAAGATTGTTAAATCTGGAGACACTAAATTTATCGAAGGTGATTTAATTTCAAAAGCAAAATTTGCTGAAGAAAATGAAAAAATCATTCGTCTTGGTGGTCGTCCAGCAATTGCTGAGCCATTCTTAGTTGGTATCACACGTGCTGCCGTATCAGCAGATAGTATTATTTCTGCAGCATCATTTCAAGATACAACTAAAGTATTAACAGAAGCTGCAGTTTCAGCTAAAGTTGATAATCTTGAAAACCTTAAAGAAAATGTTATTATTGGTCGTACTATTCCTGTTGGAACTGGTATATATAAAGATCAAGAAATTCAATTTTATAGTGAAGAGGACTAAAAGTCTTCTTCATCTTCCCAACTTCTCCACAATAAATACATAAAATATTAATAAAGACTTAAAATAAGCTAACTTTAAATACAATTTTAGTATTATTCCGTGTCTATAATTCTCTAAAAAATTAGAGAATTAAATTCTACTGGAAAAAATAAAGTAAAGGAATTGTATGCCTACAATCAATCAATTGATTCGTAATGAGCGTAAACGTGTGGTTAAGAAATCAAAATCACCTGCTCTAGTTTCATGTCCACAGCGTCGTGGTGTATGTACTCGTGTTTACACAACTACACCAAAAAAACCTAACTCGGCTTTAAGAAAAGTTGCAAAAGTTAGATTAACATCTGGTTTTGAGGTAATCTCATATATCGGTGGTGAAGGTCATAACCTTCAAGAACACTCAATCGTACTTGTACGTGGTGGTCGTATTAAAGATTTACCTGGTGTTAAATATCATATCGTTCGTGGTGCTCTTGATACTGCTGGTGTTGCTAACCGTATGGTTGCAAGATCTAAATATGGTACGAAAAGACCTAAAAAATAATCTAAGATTATTTTTTTAAACAGATATATTCAATAGCTACAGGATTAATCTTCAGTGATTAATTTTGAGTAAATTTGAAAAAATTGAAGAAGAAGGAAACTCAAAAATGAGAAGAAGAAAAGCTCCGACTCGTCCAGTTATGCCAGATCCAGTTTATGGAAGCAAAACATTGACGAAATTTATAAATAAAGTAATGTTAGACGGTAAAAAGTCTATAGCAGAAAAAATCATCTACAGTGCAATGGATATCATTAGCTCACGTGGTGAAAAAACTGGTATAGATACATTTAATGAAGCTATTGAAAACATTAAACCAATAATTGAAGTAAAAAGTCGCCGTGTTGGTGGTGCTACTTATCAAGTTCCAGTAGAAGTGCGCCCAGTACGTCAACAGTCTTTAGCTCTTAGATGGTTAATTGATGCAGCTCGTAAGAGAAACGAGAGAACTATGGCTGAGAGATTAGCTAATGAGTTCATGGATGCAGCAACTGATAAAGGTTCTGCATTCAAGAAAAAAGAAGATACTTATAAAATGGCAGAAGCAAATAAAGCATTTGCTCATTACCGCTGGTAATTCTTAAGTAACTATCTTTAGTTATCCTAATCTTAAGGATTAGGGTTTCTTTATGTAAAGACCTCTTTTATAAAAATATAAAAATATTCTTGTAAAAGAGGTTCAACTCTAAATAAATAAATTTAAGGCATTAAAACTATGGCAAGAAGTCACAAATTAAATGATGTAAGAAATATCGGTATTGCTGCTCACATTGATGCAGGTAAAACGACAACAACAGAAAGAATCCTTTTCTACACTGGCGTTGAGCATAAAATTGGTGAGGTTCATGATGGCGCCGCTACTATGGACTGGATGGAACAAGAGCAAGAGCGCGGTATTACAATTACTTCTGCTGCAACTACTTGTGAGTGGGCAGGTAAACAAATAAATATTATAGATACTCCGGGACACGTTGACTTTACTATTGAAGTTGAGCGTTCTATGCGTGTACTTGATGGTGCTGTTTCAGTATTCTGTGCTGTTGGTGGTGTTCAACCACAATCAGAAACTGTTTGGAGACAACGTAATCGTTATAAAGTTCCTTCAATAGTTTTTGTAAACAAAATGGATAGAACTGGTGCAGACTTCTACGAAGTAGAACGTCAAATTCGTGATCGTCTTAAAGGCAACCCAATGCCTATTCAACTACCTATTGGTGCTGAAGCTGGATTTGAAGGTGTTGTTGATTTAGTAACAATGAAAGAGATTGTTTGGGATCAAGATGCGGAAATGGGTTCAAACTACCATGTCCAAGATATTCGTGCCGATCTTCAAGAAATAGCTGAAAAGTATAGAGAAAAAATGCTTGAAACTTTATCTGAAGTAGATGGAAATGATGATTTCGCTGAAAAATTCTTAGATGGCGAAGAAATTACTGAAGATGAAATAAAAGCTGCAATTAAAGCTGCTACTCTTGGTATGGCTGTTGTTCCAATGACTCCAGGTACTGCATTTAAAAACAAAGGTGTTCAAACTTTACTTGATGCTGTTGTTGCATACTTACCTTCTCCAATGGAATCAGCTCCAATTGAGGGCACTTTGATGGATGATGAAGAAGCTCATGTTGCTGTTCCTTCAACTGACGATGGCGACTTTGCCGCGTTAGCCTTTAAAATTATGACCGATCCATTTGTAGGTGTTCTTACATTTATTCGTGTTTATCGTGGTTCATTAGATTCTGGTTCATTCGTTCATAACTCTACTAAAGACAAAAAAGAGAGAATAGGTCGTATTGTAAAGATGCATGCTATTAAACGTGAAGAAGTTAAAACAATTTATGCTGGTGAAATCGGTGCAGTTGTTGGTCTTAAATCAACGACTACTGGTGATACTTTATGTCAAGGTGAAGAAAAAGTTGTTCTTGAGAGAATGGACTTCCCAGCTCCGGTTATTTCTGTTGCAGTTGAGCCAAAAACTAAAGCTGACCAAGAAAAAATGGGTATTGCTTTAAGTAAACTTGCTGCTGAAGATCCATCTTTTAGAGTTAACACTGATGAAGAGACAGGTCAGACGATTATCTCTGGTATGGGTGAGTTACACCTTGAAATTCTTGTTGATCGTATGAAACGTGAGTTCTCTGTTGAAGCTGAAGTTGGTGCTCCACAAGTTTCTTATCGTGAGTCTATCAAAGAAGAAGTACAACAAGAGTATAAATATGCTAAACAATCAGGTGGTCGTGGTCAATTTGGTCATGTTTTTCTTACTGTTAAGCCAGGTGAAGCTGATACAGGATTTGTGTTTACAAATGCTATTAAAGGTGGATCAGTTCCTAAAGAATTTATTCCAGCTGTTAGAAAAGGTTGTGAAGAAGCTATGTCAAATGGTGTTCTTGCAGGTTATCCAATGGAAGATGTTGATGTTACTCTTTACGATGGTTCTTACCATGATGTGGATTCAAATGAGATGGCATTTAAACTTGCTGCTTCAATGGGATTTAAAGAAGCTTGTCGTAAAGCTAAACCTTCAATTCTTGAGCCAATGATGAAAGTTGAAGTTGAAGTTCCTGAAGAAAATATGGGTGATGTTATTGGTGACCTTAACAGACGTCGTGGACAAATTAACTCAATGGGTGACCGCGCAGGCAGTAAAATTGTTGATGCTCATGTTCCTTTATCTGAAATGTTTGGTTACTCAACTGACCTTCGTTCTGCGACTCAAGGACGTGCTACATATTCAATGGAATTTGATCATTATGCGGAAGTTCCAAGAAATGTATCTGAAGAGATTCAGAAAAAACGTAACGGTTAATCGTAACTAATTACTACTCCTTTTGAGGAGTAGTCTGTGTAAAAAATAGTATAGGTGGTTTTGAATGTATAAACTTCTTTATCTTACATTTTTATTTACACTCTTACATGCTCAATCTCCAAAGCCATTTTCCACTTTGGGAAATCCAATTTATCAAAATTTAGAAAAAATCATTATTCTTAAAAATATGAATATATATCAAGCTTACACAGAAGATATAAATAAATATATAAAAGATGTTAAAAAAATAAAAACAATGGGTTTCGCTTTAGAAGCCACTAATTCTAAAGTAACTACAAAGAAGTACCTTGAAAAATTGAGGCAATTATCTAAAAAAAATGAATATTTTTTAGAAAGTATAAATAACTATTATACAACAGCACTCGCAAAGAGTGATACAGTCCTTTTTAATAAAATAATTAACAGTGGATTGATTGATGTAAAGAAACATCAAAAAGAGATTTATAGTTACTATAAAGAACATGTTGATAAAATGAGTATTACACCACTTTTAGAAAAAATTATTGATGAAGAAGAAAAAAAAAGAGTTAAAAAAGCAAAACAAAAAAAATATAAATCTCAACATACTCGTGCAGAAGATAAAATTCGAAGAATGCATAGAAATGATAAAAAAGTTAGAATTGCCTTAGAAAAAAAGTTACAAGAAGAGTTAGACAAAAAGAAAAAAGCTATTAGGGAACGACAGTGTAGAGAATTACAAGATTAAGTCCAACTAAAAGGTTCATATTCATTTGGTCGTCCACAAAGTGTTTTATAAGGTTTATACTCTGCCTTATAAGAGAGGGAAGGGCAGTCTTGTACATAATACCCCAAATAAATCCATTTTAATTTTGCTGTTTGTGCATACTCAATTTGTTTATATAATGAGTATTTTCCAAGAGAAAGATGAGCATAATCAGGGTCATAATAAAAATATATTGATGATATGCCTTCATTAAGCACATCAATTAAATCAACGGCTATAAGCTTATCATTGTCATAATATAAGACCTCATATCCAAAATTTTCATGTCCAACGACAAACGAATTATGATAATGTTCAGCTGTTGTTTGGTTATAATCCCAAGATTTTTTCTCATGCATATGAAGATGATATTTTTCAAATAGTTGTATATGTTCCTCTGAGATAGAGGGAGTTTGCACATATATTTTAAGAAAAGAAGCTTTTTTTATAACACGTCGGGCTGATTTTGATAATATATAATTCTCAACATCTATCTTAATACTTTGGCACTCTTGACAATCTGCACATATTGGTCGAAAGTACATTTTTCCAAATCTACGAAATCCTCTCTCTATGAGCTGCGAACATGTAACAATATCACATTTATCTATAATTTTATAGTGTGTAGTCTGTTTTTCATTATTAAGATAGGAGCATTTGTCTTCAAGTAAAAACTCTTTTAAAAGATTCATTATTGCCTATTTTGGGCAATGAGTACACCCTCTATCATTTTATCTATATCACCATCAAGAATAGCAGAGATATTTGAGAGTGCTTCATTGCTTCGTGTATCTTTTACTTGCTGATAAGGTTGCATAACATAAGAGCGTATCTGGTGTCCCCAGCCTATTTCACTCTTTAGCACACCATCTTTTTCTGCCTTTTGTGCTTCAAGCTCTAATTCATAAAGCCTAGACTTTAGCATTTTCATAGCTGTTGCTTTATTCTTGTGTTGGCTTCTGTCATTTTGACACTGTACAACTACATTTGTAGCAATGTGGGTAATACGAATAGCCGACTCTGTTTTATTGACATGCTGTCCACCTGCTCCACTAGCACGATAGGTATCTATACGTATGTCTTTATCTTCAATGACAATATCAATATCATCATCAATCTCAGGCGAGACCATGACAGAGCTAAACGAGGTGTGACGCTTGGCATTAGAGTCAAATGGACTAATGCGAACAAGTCTATGAATTCCATTTTCTACTTTCAAATAACCATAAGCATTCTCACCTTTGACAATAAAAGAGACATCTTTTATACCAGCCTCTTCGCCATTTTGGTAATCAAGTACCTCTATATTAAATCCTCGTCTTTCTGCCCAACGTTTATACATTCTTAAAAGCATCTCCGCCCAGTCTTGACTCTCCGTTCCACCAGCACCCGGATGTATGGAGACTATGGCATTGCTGGCATCGCTTTGCCCACTTAAGAGAACCTCTATCTCCATTGCCCTTATCTGATCTTCAAGAGTTGGCGCATCTTGATAAAGAGTCTTTACGGTCTCCTCGTCACTCTCTTCTTTTGCCATTTCATAGAGTTCAGTTGCGTCATTAACTGCATCATTTGCAATGGTATATTTGTCTAATTTGCGTAAGAGTTGGGTTTTTTCTTTTTGAATTTTTGCTGCATTAGTCGCGTCGTTCCAAAATTCTTGATCATTTTCCATCTTTTTAATCTCTGAGAGTCGTAATTGTATTTTTTTTGGTTCAACTACACCAGTAATATTATCCATCTTGAGTCTGAGAGTTTTTAATAATTCTGTATATTCGTAGTTATCCATAAAATGTCCTATATTTGTTATAATGCGATTATATAAAATAGAGGCTTAAAATGAAGATTATTTCAGAAATAATAGAGTTAAAAGAGTATTTAAAATCTCAAAAAAACAGAGTTATTGGTTTTGTTCCAACTATGGGTGCACTCCATGATGGGCATCTCTCTTTGATACACAATGCTAAAAAAGATTGTGAGCTGGTGGTAGTCTCTATATTTGTAAATCCGACACAATTTTTAGAGGGGGAAGATTTAGAAAAGTACCCAAAAAAAGAAAAAGCAGATACCAAAATATGCGAACTTGCAGGTGTAGATATTCTTTTTTTACCTCAAGCAGATGAGATATACACTAAGGATGAAGTAAGAGTGTTAGCACCAGACATAAGAGGTTTTATACTTGAGGGGGCTACGAGACCAGGACATTTCGATGGTGTATTAACAGTGGTGAATAAATTTTTTAATATTATAAATCCTGATTTTGCTTATTTTGGGAAAAAAGATGCTCAACAGATTAATTTAATATCATTAATGGTGAAACAGCTTTTTATGAGTGTAACTATTGTTCCTGTAAATACTGTGCGAGAGAGTGATGGTTTAGCTATGAGTAGTAGGAATGTCTATCTTAGCCCATCTCAAAGAGTTGATGCTCTCAAAATATCTGCTTCACTTTATGGGGCATCTAAAATGATTGGAAAAAATATTTTAGAAACAAAAAAATTGAAAAATCATATGCGAGAAATTTTAGCACCTCTAGAGATAGGGTATGTAGAGATACTCAACAGAGACTTTGAAATAGTTGATGATGTTGTTTTAGGTAATACTATTATTTTAGTGGAGGCCCTTGTGGGTGATACGAGGTTGCTTGACAATATCTGGCTTTAAGTAAGCATCTTCTATCATAATGTCAACAGCCTTTTTAAAGACAGGTACCGATGTTTGTGAAGCAAACTGACTCTTTTTTGGCTGAATGACGATAACACCAATAGTATAGTCATGTGTTGCATCATTGGCAAAACCCATAAAAGCAGTATTGTATTTTTTAACATACTGCCCTTTTTCAACTATATGGGCTGTTCCTGTTTTTCCACCAATGATGAGTCCAGGGGTAATTGCTTTGACACCGGTTCCTTCATTAACGGTTTTTATAAGAATCTTTTTAACTCTTTGTGCGGTTGCACTCTTGATGACTTGTATCTCTTGGCCATAAGCTATTTTTTTTTCTACACCATGCTCATCTATAAAACTATCCACAATTCTTGGAAAGACAATACGGCCATTGTTGTTAAAAGCAGAGTATGCACGCAGTAGTTGCATAAGATTGGCTCTCATGCCATAGCCATACGAACAAGTCGCTTTATATATCTCATTTTCAAGTCGTTTTGGACTTGGAATGGAGCCTGTTTTTTCATAAATAAGATCAGGGGTGGAAGCTTTTGTAAAACCAAATTTTTTAAGCCCCTCATTAAAATCATATCCTGAGAGTTTTTGAGAGAGCTGTGCCATACCAATGTTTGAAGAGTGGACTATTACATTTTCAGCCGATAGCCAATCAAATTTATGCTCATCAGTAATGATTTTTCTTCCCATTTTAAAATGACCATTATGCCCATTAACTAAATCATAAGGGTTAATAAGCCCTTTATCAAGAAGAAGTGAAAATGTTATAGTTTTTATAACACTTCCTGGTTCGAAACTATACTCTATCATAGAACTTCGTAGAGATGGGTAGTCACTTTTTTTTATATCTTTTGGAAAAAATCTATTTGAACTTGCTATTGCATAGATATCTCCAGTATGCGAGTTCATGATTGCTATCATTATTTGTTTTGCACGAAGTTCTATTTTCATTTTATCGAGCATTTTTTCTATTTTTATTTGTAAAGATATTGCAATAGTAAGTTTTATGTCTAAACCGTTAATCTTTGCTTTTGTAAAACTATCTTTATTGAGAATAATATAAGAATTTACATCACGTTTACCACGGCTCATGCCATTTTGGCGTGCTGAGAGTGCAGCATCAAACCTTTTTTCTAAACCCTTTACTCCTTTAATATAAGTGTAACCATCATCTTCAAGTTTATGTGGGTAACCAATAATAGGTGTGAGTAGGTCTCCATAAGGGTACTCTCTACTCTCACCACTCTCTATAATACTGAGTCCATGCACGGAGCGAAGACCAGTTGTTTTGTTTTTAAGGTCTAAAAAAACTTTAAATCGTCGAAGCTCATAAGCAAGGTTTTTTAAGTAGTGTGCCTGAATCTCCTCAATATTGTAACTCAGGATGACTCTTCCTTTTCTTTTTTTGAGCCGATGACGGATTGTGTCTATAGAGATATTAGAGTATATACTAAAGAGTTTTATAAAAAGCTCTTTTTTTTGAGGGTCTATATAGCGAGTATTGACAACTGCTTTGTAGAGTTTTTTTGTTGTAGCAAGATGAAAGCCATCAGCACTTATGATACTACCTCTTCCCGCTCGTGAACTCTCTTGGGCATAAGTATTCGGAAGGTCACGAGATTTTAAGACTGTTATAAGCATGACACTTAAAAATATAAGAAAGCCTAAAACAATGAGAGAGTAGAGAAAAAATATTTTTTTACTTATGTTGGGGTTAATCATCTATAATTATAGTTGTGTTCTACCAATCTCTTTGTAGGCATTAAGTGCTTTATTTCTTATTTCAAGCATTAGTTTCATACTTGTTTCCGCTTTTCCAATTGCTAATGCAGCTTGATGCAAATCTTTTACCTGTCCTGTTGCTAAATCTGCAACAGCCACTTCTTTGTTCTCTTGAAGTTTGTTAACATCATTAAGAGCTGATTTTAAGGTCTGTGCAAAGGCTTCTCCTCCACTTACTTCCGATTTTGTTTTCTGTTTGAAAAGCTCAGCTGTACCAACTCCAGCTATATTGTTAATATTACTCATGAGTTTCTCCTTCTTCTAAATTATTGTAACAAAGATAGAGCACTGTTTGCCATATCTTTTGAACTTTGAAATGCTGCAACATTTGCTTGGTAAGAGCGTGTTGCTTCTACTAAATCGGACATTTCTATAACAGGGTTAATATTTGGGTATGCAACATAACCATTGGCGTCTGCATCGGGATGATTTGGTTCAAACTTCATTTTTGGTTTAGAATCATCACGCGATATTTTATCGACTATAACACTCATTATAGCAGGATTTACTTTTTTCCCAAAGCTTCCCTCATTTAATGGATCTTCATATTTTGCACTCTCGCTTATACCTTGAATTGCTTTGTTATATGCCTGATTAAAATCTATGGCTTTAAAAACAACCTCTCTGCGTCTGTAGGGACCACCCTCTTCAGTACGCGTTGTTTGAGCATTGGCGATATTGCTCGAGATAGTGTTTACACGTACACGCTGTGCCGATAAACCATATCCAGATATATCAAAACTACTTAAAAAACTACTCATTTTGTATTCCTTAGTTCACTTTTTGTGATGCTTCTATAACACTTTTAAAAATCATTCCATCTTTTTTCATAGCTCCAATAAGAGCATTAAACATGATGGAGTTTTTACTCATCTCTGTTGTCTCAACATCTATATCTACACTATTTCCATCATTTCTTGCCATATGACCATCTCTAAAGTACATCGTTGGTTTATATGTTTGTGTTTCCTCTTGCGGTTTTAAATGTTTTGCATTTGTTTGAGCCATTTTGAGTTGATGAGAGTTACTCTTTAAAAGTTCTGCTTTTTTGGCAATAAGGGCATCTTGAAAGCTTATATCTCTGGGTTTATAATTTGGAGTATCTGCATTGGCAATATTTGAAGCTATCATATCTTGGCGTATGGCTCTATAATCCATAGCATCCTTAAGAAGTGTAGCTGTGCGTGATATGGAAATACTCATAATCAAAACTCCTGTTATATTATAGAATATTTAAAAGCAATTTTTATTCCATATTTTGATAGAGAAGTACTCTATAATTGGGTTAATTATAAAAAAATATAATAGTGGTAAAGAGCTTGTTTTTTATATATTTAAGCAAACTTTAATGACACTAAGCTCATAATACTTTATAAGGTTACTAGTGTAATCCAAATTTTTTAATTATATAAGGAGTTCTTTATGAAAAGAGCTGGTTTTACAATGATCGAATTGATCTTCGTTATCGTTATCTTAGGTATTTTAGCAGCAGTTGCTATTCCAAAACTTTCTGCAACTCGTGATGATGCAAAAATTGCAAAAATTGGTACAAACTTGGCAACGGCTGTATCGGATGTTGGTGCTAGATATACATCTCAAGGTAAATTGTCGGGAACTTGGGCCGATACTACAAATGTTCCATTACAAACTACCGCAACAGGTATGACAAGTGCATCAGCTACTAGTGTAACCACAGCTGTTTATTTAAATTCTGATGCAACACACAATTGTTTTAAGCTTACTGCTCTTGCTGATGGAAACTTAACAATTGCAGATGGGACAGATACTACAGGAACAATATGTAAGACTGCACAATCACGTGCGAGTACTCTAGTTAAAACACATGAGTTCGGTGGTATAGGAATAGTTCAGTAACTATTTTCAACTTCTTTCGCTTTTTTGAAGGCGGAAGAAATATCTAGAAAACAATCTTTCAAAAAAATTATAATCTTAAAACTTACATAAATCAAAAAAATGCTATTATTGCTGTATATGAATGAGGGAAGTTTAATGCAAAAGTCAAAAAATGCTTTTACAATGATTGAACTGATATTTGTAATAGTGATTTTAGGAATATTAGCTACAGTTGCAATTCCAAAACTCTCTGCAACAAGAAATGATGCACAAATAGCAAAAGCAGCACAAAATATTGCTGTTGCAATTTCTGAAATTTCGACTTATGCTGTTGCAACAGGTAAAATAAAAAATGATTTGTCTACTATGTCTAATGCCATCGGAAACTTAGTTACAGAGGGTGTAGCTACTTTAGATACGGCAAACAAAAAAGCTACCATAGCATTTGGAAGTGTGTCTGATTGTTTATCTATACAAGTTATATCAGGTGTAAATGATGAAAACTTAAGTGTATTATTTGGCAATCCAGCTAATGATATTAAATGTTTAAATCTTCAATCGAAAATAGATGTAAAAAAATATGAAATTAAATTAAGGGGACAGTATGTTGAACAATAAAAAAGCTTTTACAATGATAGAGCTTATATTTGTTATCGTGGTGCTTGGTATCCTCTCTGCCATAGCGATTCCAAAGTTTGCAGCAACGCGAGTGGATGCTCAGATAACCAAAGGTCGGGCTGATGTCTCCTCTATACGTTCTGGCATTATTACAGAGAGACAAGCTCGTTTGATTACAGGGGATCCTTTGTATATCTCAGGTAAGAACTTAAACACAGCTGGAGGACTTTTTGGCGGTGTTTTAACATATCCCATAACAAGCAGCACGGCAGATGGACACTGGAGCACTACAGGAACAGACTCAAATGCAACAGCAACGTATAATTATAGAATTAATGCAACTGATGTGCTTTTTACATACACCAGAGGCCCAAATGGTATCTTTACTTGTACGGCTGGAACAGCAAATCAAGCCCAGAAATATTGCGGTAATTTGATTCACTAAGCATTGTATTATTATCAACTCTCAATCATAGGCTCCCCTCTTGGTGAGTTCTCTTACCACTTTACTAAAAAGATTCAAATTGGCACAAAAGTAACAGTAGAGTTTCATAAACGAATTAAAGACGCTGTCGTACTTGAGTGTTGCATAAAACCAAATTTTGAAACAAATGAAATTTTAGAGCTTAGCAAATTTTATTTTTCTGCGAAGCAGCTGGAACTTGCAAAGTTTATTGCGTACTACTATGTATGTTCTCTTGGGGATGCCTTAAGCTTAATGATGGCTTATGAGATTCCCGCTCAAGTTGAAAATGAAATACTCCCATCTTCTGGCTTAACGCAGGAGTCTAATCTACAGCTTTCGCTAAAACAAATAGATGCCTTAAACTTTTTAAAGAAGCATAAAGTCTCTTTGTTGTTTGGTGATACTGGTAGTGGAAAAACAGAAATATACATGAAGTATTTTCAAAAAATGATAGCAGAGGGCAAAAGAAGCATATTTTTAATGCCTGAAATATCATTGACACCGCAAATGTCAAAACGTTTAGAGGAGCATTTTGGTCAGAGCATTGTTGTATGGCACTCAAAACTTACTCCAAAACACAAGAGACTCGCTTTACAAAAGATATATAACGGCGAGGCAAAAATTGTGGCAGGCCCGCGTTCCGCTCTTTTTCTTCCCATAAAGCATTTAGGACTTATAGTTGTAGATGAGGAACATGATGATAGTTACAAGTCATCGTCCAGACCAAGATATAATGCTCGTGACATCGCTATTTATATGGGAAAATTACATGATGTTCATGTTGTTTTAGGAAGTGCGACACCAGCACTTACCTCCTATGTGAAGTTTCCTCATGTCAGACTTAAGGGTGGACACTTTAAGTCAAATAAAAAATTTATTTATGAGAGGAGCATAGAGACCCTCTCACCGCTCATAATTAACTCACTAAGAAGTGTTGTTACAGCAAAAGAGCAGTCTATAGTTTTTCTTCCGACACGTGCAAATTTTAAGTATCTTATTTGTGGAGATTGTGGACATACATATGAGTGTGTTTTTTGTAGTGTAGGTTTGAGTGTACATCAAAAAAGTAGGGCAATGAAATGTCATTACTGTAATTTTACACAAGCAATACCTCAAGTGTGTAGTGAGTGTCAGAGTCCAAACCTTACGAGTTCGCGTTTGGGTACAGCAGAGGCTGTGAAAAAAATTAGTGAAATACTTCCTGATTCTAGTGTTGAACAGTTTGACCGTGATGTTATAACAACAGCAAATAAGCTTAAAAAAGCCCTTCAACGTTTTAACGATAAAGAGACAGACATCTTAGTTGGAACGCAAATGTTAAGTAAGGGACACGATTATCATGGTGTGACACTTGGTGTAATCTTAGGTATGGACAACATGTTAAACATTCCAGATTTTAGGGCTAGGGAAAAAGCTCTTTCCTCTCTTATACAAGTTGCAGGACGCAGTGGTAGAGCACAAGATGCCCTAGTAATAATACAAACCTTTAATGAAGAGTTTTTTGCAACATTTATACAAAATTATGATAAGTTTCTTGAAGTAGAAAAAGAGAATAGAGAAGGACTGTACCCTCCATACAAAAAATTGTGCCGTATTTTGTTTGCACATAAAAATGGAGCTAAGGCACAAGAGGAGATGCGAAAAATGTATGATGCTTTGATGCTATTTCAAGATATAGAGATAGTAGGAGCTGGAAAGTGTGCCATTGAGAGAGTTGCTAATAAGTATAGATTTGAGATATTTTTACGTAGCGACAAGAGTACAAGCCTCATGCGAGCATTAAGAGAGTGTAAAAATTCTTTTGCAGAGATAGACATGGACCCTATAGATTTTTCATAAGAGCATCACGATTGTCAAAAAACCAGTAAAATGCCATACACATACCAGGTGTTTTTTGGTAAGATTCATCAAACATAAATTTTTTTGCTTCATTTGTAGAGATGTAGACAACTTCTATGCACTCCTCATCTAAACCACCTCCATTACTTACTTTCATATTATCGTCTACTTGGGCATAAAAAAGAGTTTGTGATGCACCAGAGATACCGACACTGGTGTAGAACTTACTAACTTTTTGTATCTGTGAGATATTTACATCATAACCACACTCTTCTAGTATCTCCTCTTTTACAATTTGAGTTAATGATAACTCTTTATCTACTATACCTGCACACAACTCATACATATAACCATCTTTTGGATTCATGTTAAAAACAGCAGGACGGAGTTGTTTGACGAGGACAAAAGCATCTCTTTCTTTGTGCCAAAGCAGTATACTCACACTATCGTGTGTAATAACAGCTTCCCAAATTTTTGATTCATTATTTTGGATATACTTTATGGCAATAGGTTTGACAAATTTTGGATTATAAAGAGAAGAGATTTCTGTGATACTATCCATCTTTTAGCACTTTTAAAGTATGAATAAAGCAGCTTGCATAAAACTTTGTATGTTTTATAGAGGGAGTTTTATTTGCAAGATGAAGATTGATACTTTCATCATAATTTTTCTTAAGATGCAAAAATGCTTTATACTCTTTGCCTTTGAGTTTTTTTGTGGTAACCTGCACAACTCGAAGAGGATTGATAGCACGACCTTGTTTTCGAAGTTCAAAGTGTAGATGTGGACCAGTAGAGCGTCCTGTTGTTCCAACATAACCTATAACTTGTCCTTTTTTAACATACTTTCCTCTATGTATTCCACGACGAAATGATTTCATATGTGCATACCGAGTTTCATAACCATCAGCATGACGGATTTTGACAAGGTTCCCATAACTTCCCATACGAGCAGCATAACTAATACGTCCGCTTCCTGCTGCTACTATGGGAGTACCCCTTCTTGCCGCATAATCAATGCCAAGATGTGCCTTCCATTTATGTAAAATTGGGTGCCATCTTCGTTTTGTGAAATAAGAAGATAGTCTCGCTCCACGAACAGGACGAGCGAGTAAAAACCCTTCAACTTCATGCCCTTTTTCATCATAGTAACGCTCATCTGTGTTGAGGTATATAAAATGTTGTTTTTTTCTCATCTCTATCATAGCAACTTTTAACGTAGGCATGGAAAATGGTTTTCCAAGTCTATATTTTTGCTCATAAATCATGACAAGTTCATCACCACGGCGTAAATCATTTTTAAAATTAAGTGAATGTTTAAAGCTTGCAACAAATATTTGAGCAAGTTTTTTATTTCCTGTCTCTTTTAAAATGTCATAATTTGGTGAGTTTTTTATAGCGGTATAAAAAGCTTCAGTTTTTGTCTCACTGATAATAGGAATAGCTTCAAATTCATATGAGTTTTTGTTTTTAAATATATGAATTTGTAACTCATCATTAAGAGGGAGCAAAATCTGCGATATTTCATGTTTTGCATCTCTTAGTATTTGGTAATGAATACCAGAACGCATCTCTTCAGTGAGACGTTGGTCATCTTTGTCCAAGTTATAGTAGAGAGGTTTTAGAGGGAGTGCATTTTGCTCCAAAAATTGTAAGTAGGTAGTTCCATGGTCCCATCGATATCTTTGCACCTCGGAACTAAAGAGCAGAGTGGTAAATAATAAAAGTATGAATAATCGTATCAAAAATATAAGCCTAAAATAAAAATTATAAAAGATTAGCAAATTTTTGCTTAGTCTGAGGTTTGTTTGATATAATCGCATATATAAAGTTAAAAATCAATACTAAGAAGAGATATGAAATATATATTATTACTTGTGTTTATAACATTTGAACTTTTTGCGTCAGTAGCAAAAACAGATATTGTTTCTGTAGAGAGTGAAAAAAGTCGAGCAACTGTTAAAATAGACAAAATAGACATTGGAATGAGTGGTGTGGTTGTTCATGCTATTTCTAATGAGCACTCAAGTATTCTTAAAAATGCAGAGGTTATTGCTTATGATAAAAAGAGTCAGATTGCAACTCTTAAACTTTCAGATTACATCTCTTTAAAAAACAATTATTTGCCACATGGAAAATGGAAAGTCTCTATTGGGGATAGTTTTGAATTTGCACGTAACTATTCACGAGCACTTCTTATAGCTCCTGATGAAGAGATTTATCATAAAATTACAAAGAGTGTGAGTGTGCAGTGGATTCACCCAGATTTATTTGCAACACTTATCTCTTATAAAGGAGATGCTACTCCTCTGCAAGAAGATTTTAAAACCTTTAGTGTGGACTCAAGTGTTGGCCTACTCTTTATCTATTTGAATCAAAAAATTTATACACTTGATATTAAAAGTTTTAAAATTTTAAGCATAAGTGATGCCCCTTTAAAACAATCTGAGGTAAAGCTTCCATTTTATAGTAGGATAGGAGAAATATCTGCTAGCTGGTTTGGAAAAGGGAGTAGTAGATTAAAATCTTATGAACCCCACTACTATGAACTTCTTGTGAAGAACAATACAAAAAATAAAAAACTTTATGAGATTATAAAAAATGGTGATAAAAAATTTGCTTTTTTATTAGACAAATTTGAGATAGGAGAATAGTATGATTGATGCAAAACATTTACAATATTTTAGCTCTATTGTAGGAGAAGAGAATATTTACAGTGATAAGGCACATCTTATTGCCTACTCTTATGATGCAACACGTGAACATTTTGAGCCAGATGCAGTTGTCTTTCCAAAAGATGAAGCAGATATTAGTGCAATTTTAAAATATTGTAATGAGCATAAGATTGTTATTGTACCCCGTGGAGCAGGAAGTGGATTTACAGGTGGAGCACTTCCAAGTTCTGGAGGGATTGTTTTAGCTTTTGAGAAACATATGAATAAAATCCTTGAGATAGATATGAAAAATATGGTAGCAATTGTCCAGCCTGGTGTGATAAACATGGATTTGCAGCGTACTGTTGAGGAAGTAGGACTTTTTTACCCTCCAGATCCAGCAAGTCAAGAGTACTCAACCATCGGTGGCAATGTAAGTGAAAATGCTGGTGGCATGCGTGCTGCAAAGTATGGCATTACAAAAGATTATGTAATGGCAACACGTGCAGTATTACCAAATGGTGATATTATTAGGGCAGGAAAACGCACAATAAAAGATGTGGCAGGGTATAACATAAGCGGGATTTTAATAGCTTCGGAGGGTACTTTAGCAGTTTTAAGTGAGATAACTCTTAAACTCATTCCAAAGCCAAAAATGACAAAAACTGCGATGGGAATTTTTCCAACTGTAAAAGTGGCTATGGAAGCAGTATACAAGACGATGGCAAGTGGAGTCACACCTGTTGCTATGGAGTTTTTAGATAACCTTACTATCCGTGCAGTGGAGCAGACTTTTAACAAGGGACTTCCTATAGATGCAGGAGCACTACTTGTAACAGATGTCGATGGGAACCTAGAGGATGATTTAGATTTTCAACTCACACAGATTGAGAAGGTATTTAAAGAGAATGGATGTTCTGATTTTCGTATAGCAAAAGATGCAACTGAGGCATCAGATTTATGGTTTGCACGACGTAATGCTTCTCCAGCACTTTCAGTATATGGAAGTAAAAAACTCAATGAAGATGTTACCGTTCCTCGTGCTGTACTCCCTGAGCTTTTAGAAAGATTTTATGCCATAGCTGATAAATATAATGTAAAAATCCCATGTTTTGGCCACACAGGAGATGGTAATGTACATACAAATGTGATGGTGGATGGCAAAGACCCAGAACAGGTAAAAATTGCTTATAAAGCCATAGAAGAGGTTTTTCAAGCGACTATAGACTTAGGGGGAACTTTGAGTGGAGAGCATGGCATTGGACTTGCAAAAGCGCCTTATATGTCAATGGCATTTAGTGATGAAGAGATGAATCTTTTTAAATCCATAAAGATGGCATTTGACCCAAATAATATTTTAAATCCTGCAAAAATGGGACTCAAGTAAAAGACTATGCACAATAAGTATGCTCAAATAATTAAGCAGATAAAACTCTTAGCAAAGAGTTTTATTGACAAAGAGCTCACACTTTTTGCTGCTAGTTTGAGCTTTTACACTATATTTACAATTATTCCACTTTTACTAATAATGCTAACTCTCTTAACATCACTTCCTAGTTTTAAAGAGCATTATGAGACCATTAAAATATTTATTTTCTCAAATCTTATGCCAGTAAACTCTGAAGCGATGATAGGTTATATTGATGGTTTTTTGAAAAACTCTGCGAAGATGGGGGTTATAGGATTGGCCATGATTTTAGTTGCTTCACTTCTCTTTTTTAAAAACTTTGAGTTTATTGCAAACAAAATTTTTCATGCAAAACCAAGAACTTTGTGGGAAAGTATTACTACATACTGGACGATGCTTACCCTCACACCCATAGCACTTGGAGTCTCTTTTTATATTACGGGCTACATCGCTACTCTTATAGCTTCAAATGAGATTACATCCGGGTTGAACATACTTCCAATTATCCCTTATATTATCATCTGGGGACTCTTTTTTCTCATCTTCCAGATTGGAGCAAATGCGAAGATAAATCCTCGTGCTTCTGCTATTAGCTCATTTATTGTCTCTATCGTTTTTAGTGTAAGTAAAAATGCTTTTATATATTATGTTTTTTTAAATAAGTCATATAGTACAATGTATGGCTCTTTTGCTATTGTAATGTTTCTGTTTTTATGGATATATGTCTCTTGGATAATTTTTATATATGGTCTAAAGTTATGTTACATAATAAATGGCATATACAAAAAAAGAGAAGCAGTAGAAGAGTAAAAGATAGATGAACTCTTTTTTATAGAGTGATAAAAGTGATAAAATAACTTCAAAAACTAACCATTTATATGCTAAGTCTATCTTGAATTCCCCACTATCAATATGAATAAATGTTATAAGCAAAGCATCAAAAAAACTTCCAAAGCCCAAGATATGTAACAACATTGAAAGAGGGTAAAAAAGAGTGAAGAGTGATGTCCAGATTATGGAGAGTGGATGGTAGATACTAAAGTTTGAGAATATGACCAATGAATAAGGAAGCATTAAAAGATATACCCAAAATGGGATGAGTATAAATTGCCAAAATTTACTAAGATGCTTAAAATGGATGAGAAATAAAAAGATATAAAAAACACCACTGACACTTAACCAAAACCCAATGCTAAAAAAAAGTCTTACAAAAACTGCTAAAATCAAAATAACTGTGATGAAAAGAGTTTGCATTGAGAGAACTGCGAAACCTCTTTCATAAAGAAAAAAACCAATAAAAAACATACCAAATGCACGGACTAAGGAGGGAGGAGAATCTAAAAAAATTAGATATGAAAGTAGAAATATTGATATAAGAATAAAAGAGTCAAGTGTATAACTTCTATATGGAAAGTATCTGTTTTGTAAAAATTTATAGGGGTATTTGATGAGAAAAAAGAGTATGGCACTCAGCACTCCTAAATGAAAACCACTAATAGCTATAAGATGCGAAATACCGAGATTAGAAAAGATGATTTGTAGGTTTTGAGGTAAGGCTCTTGCACTAAAGAGTGCTTGGTAAATGGCAGTAATGTTTTTATTTGAGTGTTGCGAGGCTATGAAATCGTTGAACTCTTTTTTAAGATGAGTCTCTTTATAGATTTTACGGATTTTTGAAAAGGCAAAAAATTGGTGCATATATTCATAAAAACTTATTTCACCCGCCCAAGCTTCTATTTGAAGATGTTTGTATAAGATATTTTTTTGCTTTTTACTTGCTGTTGTGTAAAATGTAAATCCATTATCACTTTTTAGTTTTAAGACCTGATAGGTTTTAAGTTTACCTTTTTTTGTTACTTTTGTTTTTGTATATTGCTTTATAACGGTTGCATTTATAAGGTTTGAGTCAAATTTTGTAAGTTGTTTATAGTTGTAATATTGATAGCTTAAAGAGAGAAGTGCTATAGCAGATGCTAACAATATAAATGAGAGAAACTCTTTCTTCGTTTGAAAAAATGCTACTCTTTCTATCATTTTAAAGAGTAGGCATCTCTATGTTTGGAATGTCAATTATTGCAGAGGAGGTGTCAATATTTTCATAGACAGTTTCAACTCCAGCATTGAAAGTAGGAGAATCGACAAAACGGGTAAGTTTTTTTTGAAATACAAGCTTAACATGACCCGTTGGACCATTTCTTTGCTTACCAATGATAATTTCAGCACTTTCTTCCTCTTTCTCTACATATTCACCTACAAACTCTTTTCCCTCTGCTTTAGCAGCTTTTTCGCGCTCTTTTTCCTCTTTGTAAAGATAAACATCATCACGATAAACAAAAAGAATGATGTCGGCATCTTGCTCAATAGAACCAGACTCACGAATATCACTTAGCATTGGGCGTTTGTCATTACGAGATTCGAGTCCACGATTGAGCTGTGAGAGTGCAACTATTGGCATTTCTAATTCACGAGCAAGCATCTTCAGACCGCGTGAGATTTCAGAGACTTGAAGGTGTCTATCTTGATTCCCTACACCCTGCATAATTTGGAGGTAATCAATAACGGCTATTTCTATTTCAGGGTGTTGGTTTTTGAGTTTACGCAGTTTAGAGCGAAGTTGATTGATGTTAAGGCTTCCTTGATCATCTACATAGAGTTTTGCACTGTTCATTCTATCGACTGCACCATTGAGACTCGACCATTGATTGTCATCCATATCACCTACACGGAGTTTCTGTAGAGGTATAGATGTTTGAATAGAGAGTAGGCGAAGCATTAATTGTTCAGCTGGCATCTCTAAGGAAAAAAATGCAACACCCTTCCCGTTGGTTATAAGAGAGTTTACTGTGTTGAGTATAAAAGATGTTTTTCCCATAGCAGGACGTGCTGCTATAATGACTAAGTCTCCTTTACCAAAACCAGTTGTCATTTTATTAAGTTCACTAAAACCAGTATCAACACCAACAAGTACAGAATTTCCACGGGCTTTCATCTCTTTGATGTATTCCATAGTATCAAAAGTCATTTTTGGTGCATCTTTGAAGTCGCTTGTCTGATTGTCTTGAGTAATTTCATAGAGTTTTTTCTCAACTATGTCAACAACTTCAGCAGCTGGAAGCTCCTCTTCGACTGTGACTCGTTTTATTTCTGTAGTAAGTGTAAGAAGATTACGTTTGAGGGCCTTGTCTTTAATCTCATCAACATAAGCTTTGGTATTGGCTATCGGGTTTGCTGAAAGAATTTCTAAAAGAACCTGCTCATCAAATTTTTTAATCCTTATGAGCTCTTTTTTTATAAACTCTTCATCTATGGGGTGGTCTTGTTGAAGAAGTTTTAGCATAGAAGCAAAGATGTCCTGATGTGCAGGAAGGTAAAAGTCATTTATTTTTAAAATGACACTTAGTTCATCAAACTGACTTGGCTCAAAAATAATGGAACTTAAAACAGAACGCTCAAAGGCGAGGTTGTAGAGGTTGTCTTGCATTAAGATTGTTCCGCCATCTTTTCAACTTCTATTACAAATTTATCTACGAGTTCTTTTTCATCTAAGTTGGCGATAACTTCACCCTTGACCATGACAAGACCTTTGCCTTTTCCATAAGCAATGGCGACATCTGCATGAGCTGCTTCACCTATTGCATTTACCACACAGCCCATTACAGAAACATTTAGTGGCGTTTTTATATGTGCTGTTCGTCGTTCTATTTCACTCACTGCACTTACTAAGTCTGCTTCAATACGTCCGCATGTAGGGCAGGAAATAATGTTGAGACCATCAGGCATTGCTCCACTATCTTTTAAAATGGCACGAGCTACATTTATCTCTTCTTCTAACTCTCCTGTGATAGAGACACGCATAGTATCCCCGATACCATCAAGCAGTAAAGTACCAAGACCAATAGAACTCTTCACAGTAGCATGAAAGAGAGTTCCTGCCTCTGTTACACCAAGATGAAAAGGGTAACTGTTTTTTGGACGAAGCATACGGTAAGCATCAACAGTTCTTCCTACATCAGAGGCTTTAAGAGATATCTTAATGTCATTAAATCCTAAGTCTTCAAGATATTTAATATTGTACTCTGCTGAGGCAACCATGCCTTGTGCTGTTTGGCCATATTTATTTTCAAACTCTTTTTCCAAACTCCCTGCATTGACACCGATGCGTATAGGAATATTACGAGCCTGACAAGCCTTTACTATCTCTTTGATTCTTGATTTGTCACCAATATTACCAGGGTTAAAACGTATGCAGTCTACCGACTCAGCCGCGATGAGTGCTAGTTTATAGTTGTAGTGGATATCTGCAACCAAGGGAAGAGAAATTTGTTCTTTTATAGATTTTAAAGCAAGTGCGTCTTCCATATCGGGAACAGCTACACGCACAATGTCACATCCTGCAAAGTGCAGACGGTTTATCTGTGCAACTGTTGCAGCAACATCGTGGGTATTGGAGTAGGTCATCGACTGTGTACTAATGGGTGCATCACCACCTACAGCTACATTGCCAATATATATTTTTTTTGTTTGGACTCTTGTTATCATGAGGATATTTTATCCTCTTTGGTATAAAAGAGTGCTAAAACTTAAAATCTAAATTAGTATAGAGATATCGACCCGGTTCATTGAGTAGCATAGCATCTGTTGTACCTGTGACTAAAAGTGTTAAATCTGCATAAGTATTACTTGTTGCATAGTTAGCATTAAGAAGATTATTTACACCAATGGTAAAGTCAAATTTTTTATTAACCGAATGTTTAAGTTTCATATTGACAATACCCCATGCAGAAAGTGTTTGTTCTCCATTGTCACTGTCGATATTGCTCCATTTGTCACTTGCTTGTACTTCAAGAGTAGCAAGCGAGTCGTTTTTATACTCATAATTAAGAGCAATATTCCCTCTAAGTGGTGCAATATCAGCTAAATCTTTATCATTTTGTCCAAGAAGTGGAGCTTTCTTAAGTCCTCGTTTATAAGAGGCAGAGGCATCGAGAGTGAGATTATCACTAATGTAGTATGAGCCACTCACTTCTGTACCATATATATTTGCATCTATGTTATAAAAAGCATTGTGTGTTGCACCTTTTTTAATGTAGATATAGTCTTGTAACATAGAGTAAAAAAGTTTAAGTTTAAGTCTAAAATCATTATTATTACTCTCAAAACCAAAATCCACTTCATTGTTTGTTGTTTGATTGAGTGTAGGTGTACCGACAACATTACCATTTTTAAGAAAATAAAGTTCTCGTGCATCTGGCACACGCGATGCCTTGCCAAAAGCAAGAAAGAGTTTGTTTTCATTATCTAAGTTATATTTTGCTGTGATGTTAGCATTAAATGCAGTATAACTTTTTTCTTGAAAATTTTTAGCATTAGTGATTTTACTGATGTCATATCGTACACCAGTTGTTAAATCAAAATCTCCATAACTCTTTGTAAGTTGTGCAAAAAGAGCACTATTTCTTGTTTGTGTCTCGCTAATACTATCTGCTTTATAAGCTTTCGTTGTGGTATTGATATACTCCCCAGACCACTCTCTTTTACTTGTATCTAATCCAGCTAAAAATTTATATTCACCAAGTAAAAAAGTATTTTTAAGTTTCATGCCTTGCATTGCAGATTTCATAGCGTTTGTAATGTCCATAGCTGCCATATTTGACGCATTTCTGTACATCGTTGACATAGGGTGATCAACACTAGAGTAATAATATTGAATATTGAGGTTTTTATAAATTTTTGAAAGTTTTTTTATATCATAAGCAATAGAGTAGATATCAGAATAATCATGCATTGCATCCATTGGTCCATTTGCATAAAGTATATTGTAGCTTCTGTTGGCAGTGTAGCTAAGTTGAAGTTCTTGATTTTTTACTAGGGCAATAAATGCTTTTGTATTAAGGCTTCTTTTAGTATAGGCTTGAGAGTTGAGGTATTGTGCCTTATACTGGTTTGGTTTTGGGGCTTTTTTTCTTGTTTGCTCTGTAAGGGTGTCCCCATTTCCATCTTTGTATTGGTCTGAAGATTCTATGGAACTTGTAAGCAAAACTCGTACTTTTTTACTTCCACCACCAATAGTTGCACCAACTTTTTTATAGTTAAAAGAGCCAAATGCAAGGTTAAGTGAGCCTTTTGTCTCTTTACTTGGTTTTTTGGTTTTTATTTTCAGACCACCACTGAGAGTACCAAAGTTTTCTATGTCATATGGTCCTTCTATAACCTCTATACTCTCTATTTGGTTTGCTAAAATATGTGAGACAGGTGGATCCATTCTATTTGGACCAGCTCCATATATTTTTGTTCCATCGACATCTACACTAATGTTGTCACGTTTCTGTCCACGAATAAAAATATCATTAGCAATGGCACTACGACGGCTCATGTCTATACTTGGAACTGATTTATTGAGGGCATCAGCGACATCTGCTGATGTCTGTGCATTTTGTGCAACTTCTGTGATGAGTGTTGCTTCTATATTTACTTCTTTAAGTGTAACATTTGCACCATAAAGTGAGGCGAAAGCAAATAATGAGAGGGTTAGTGTTTTTTTCATATGTTTCCTTGTGTAACTCTTCTGCATAGCTATTTAAAAACAAAAAAAGGAAATATTAGGAGACCATATTTTGTAAATAGCTATGCAAAAGAGTTAGTAACTCTTTGAATCCTAAAATCCTATAAAAAAATTGTTACAAATATGTTAAATTAGTTGTTTTTTAGATAAAATTTCATCATGAATACAAAAGAGAAGCTCAAAAGAACAATTTTAATAGGCATAGGTTTTGCCCTTGCGACATACCTCATTATGAGTGGCGTGGCGATGCTAAGTCAAGCAGAATAAGTGTATAATGCTTTATGGCTTTTATAACCCTCAATAAAAATAACTTTTTTTATAACCTAGAGCAGATTGAGCACAGAAGTGGTTCAAGAGAGAAAATCGCTTTAGTGCTTAAAGATAACGCTTACGGGCATGGACTTTGTGAAATAGCAAAGTTGGCACAAGAGTATGGCATTGTAAAAGCGGTGGTGCGCACGGATGAAGAGGCACGTTCAATAGAGGAGTTTTTTGAGTACGTACTTGTTTTAGCAGATATTCCAAGCGCTCCAAGTAAAAAAATCCACTACACCATCAATGACATCCGAAAAATAGAAAATTTTCCTCAAAATACTCAAGTTGAACTCAAAGTTGATACGGGAATGGGAAGAAATGGCATAAGTGTTGATGAGCTTCAAGATGCACTAAAACTTATAAAAAAACAGCAACTCTCCTTAGGAGCAATTTTTACACATCACTCTTGTGCAGATGAACTCAATGGTAATTATGAGAAGCAAAAAAGAGAGTTTGAAGCTTTAAAAAGGAGAGTTCCAGCCGGTTTGCGTTTTCACTCTTGCAACTCTGCTGCACTCTTTAGGGAGAAATGTTTTGATGAAGACATGGTCCGTGTGGGCATTGCAGCTTATGGATGTTTGGAGATGCCTCAAGAGCTTTGTAACTTTGATTTAAAACCAGTTTTATCACTCTATGCACGACAAATTTCTCAGCGTGAGATAAAAAAAGGAAGTAGGGTAGGTTATGGAGGAACTTTACTCAAAGAACACTCTGGAGTAATATCTAATTATGATTTTGGTTATGCAGATGGGTTTTTACGTTACTGCTCACATAACTATATAACACCAGATGGTGTGAGCATAGCAGGTCGTATTTCTATGGACAACAGTTCTTTTGTATCAAGTGCAGAAGAACTGCTTATCTTTGATGATGCAAAAGAGGTGGCAAGGTATGCAAAAACCATCAGTTATGAGATACTCACATCACTCAAAAAAAAACTCTCACGCAGGGTGATTTAGGAGTTTATTTTAATGATGGCATCAGAAAATAAAACACCATCAATACCAAGCAGAGCCATCTCTTCTATTTCACTCTCATTTTCAATCATTACAATAATTTTAGCATCAAAAAGATAACTCTCTGCAATACTTTGAGCAGTTTTTGCAATGGATTGTGTTGGCAGTATATATCTTGCACCTAAAGAGGAAGCATATATGAGTTCTTTAATACTACTCACACCAAGAGCCAATGGTATAGAATTTTTTTTTGCATGTTGTATAATGTCCAAATTTTCTTCACTAAAGAGTAAATAAATAGTTGATGAATTTGGTGTGTGAACAATGGCATCTATATCAGAGATGTGGTACAATTTTTCACTTTCAATAAATCTATGACCAAAAAGAAGCATCTACTTTACCTTGTTAATACACTCGGTTGAACAGTAGTATTTTGCACTACTGAGTATCGCTTCAGAAACCTCTACATAGACACCACATTCAGAGCATTGAATCATGTCATTATCTTGTAAATTTTCTCTCTTTTTTGTATTTTTGTTATTTGAGATTGGTTTTTTCTTTATAAACATAAAGTAAACTATACCTATAACACCAATAATAAGTAAAACTTTGAGTATCATATATCTTCTCCTAAAAGTAAGTAATGTCTTTTTTTTGTCTCTATAATTTTGTGGTTTTGTATCTCTTGCACTTCATCAAAAACTTTCTCACCCTTGTAAAAGAGAAGTTTTGAATTTTTATCTCGAAAATTTTCGCTGAGTTTGAGTAACATTTTTGTGTCAGTTACAGCTCGAGAAGTAATCATCTCAAAAATTTTTGGCTCCATCTCTTCAACTCTTTTTTTGACAACAGTAACATTTTTTAAACCTAAATCAGCCTTTATAAACTGTAAAAAGCTTGCTCGTTTTGTAAGAGGTTCGACAAGTGTCACCTCAGTTTCTGGGAGTCCAAACGCGAGTATCATTCCTGGAAAACCTGCACCAGTACCAATATCCATCAGTGTTTTGACCTTGGGAATAAAACTCAGTGGATAGATAGCATCGTAAATGAATGCATTAAGAGTTACTTCATCTTTAGCACCCGTGAGATTATGTATCTTATTCCATTTAAAGAGATGCTCTTTATATTTTTGCACATTATAAAAAAAGTTCTCTGGTAATGTAATATTATCACTCTCTAAAGTAGCTTTTAAGTTCACTCTAATCCTTTTAAAAAGGTATTTTATCCTATTTCATCGTTATCTTCAACTATTCTCTTTGATTTTAAGGGCATTACTCCTATAATATGTTTTAGATTTCAATGATAAAAGAGTCCTATGATACAACTACAAAACATTATAAAAAATTTCGCCTCTCAAGAACTTTTTTATAATTTAAACTTCAAACTTAACAAAGGTAATCGTACAGGATTGGTAGGTCGTAATGGAAGTGGAAAATCTACACTTTTTAAACTGATTTTAGGGGAGGAGAGTGCTGATAGTGGTGAAATAATTATCCCTAAAAATTATAAAATAGGAACACTAAAACAGCATTTGGAGTTTTCAGAATCTACTCTGCGTGAAGAGGCAGCTTTAGCTTTAGAAGAAGAGATGCAGTATGATGTTTATAGAGTGGAGAAGATACTTTTTGGTCTTGGTTTTTCTTTAGAAGATTTAGAAAAAAATCCTCTCTCTTTTTCAGGTGGTTATCAAATTCGCATTAATCTTGCAAAACTTTTAGTCACTGAGCCAAATTTACTGCTTTTAGATGAGCCAACAAACTACCTTGACATTGTTTCATTGCGTTGGCTGAAAAATTTTCTTCGTGCCTTTGAAGGAGAGCTTATCCTCATCACACACAATCGTGACTTTATGGATAGTGTTTGTACTCACACTATGGGACTTGTTCGTAAAAATATAGAGATTGTTGAGGGAAATACCCAGAAATTTTATGAGCAGTTAGCTACCAATGATGAGCTTTATTCAAAACAGAAATTTGCACAAGACAAAAAGGTTAAGGAGTTAGAAGAGTTCATAGCAAAAAACAAGGCTCGTGCTTCAACAGCAGCACTTGCACAGTCAAAAGTTAAACAGCTTGAGAAGATGCAAATGATGAATGACTTGGCATTTGACTCGACCCTTGCTTTTGAGTTTAATTTTAAAGAGACTCCTGCAAAAATAATGTTAGAAGTTGAGCATCTTTCGTTTGGTTATACAGAGGATAATATACTTTTTAATGATATAAGTTTTAGTATAAAAAGAGGAGAATGCCTTGGAATTATTGGAAAAAATGGAAAAGGAAAATCAACTCTTTTAAATGTTTTAGCCCGTGAACTTCAAGCTATCAAGGGGAGTGTGCATTCTCATCCATCCGTAGAATTTGCTCATTTTGGACAGACCAATATAGCAAGACTTCATCCAAATGCCACTGTGACAAATGAAATTCATGCAGCAAATACAAAACTAAGCACGCAAGTGGTTAGAAGCATAGCTGGGGCGATGATGTTTAGTGGGAATAGTGCTGATAAAAAAGTTTCATTGCTCTCAGGTGGGGAGAAGTCTCGTGTAATGCTTGGACAAATTTTAGCTCGTGAGGTCAATCTTCTCTTCTTAGATGAGCCGACAAATCACTTAGATATGGAGTCTATTGAAGCACTCACAAAAGCAATACAAAATTTTGATGGAGCAGTTATTATCGTTACCCACTCAGAGGAGTTACTTCGTCGTGTTTGTGATAGACTTATAGTGTTTTATAAGAGTGGTGCAGAGTATTTTGATGGTGGTTATAATGATTTTCTTACTAAAATTGGTTGGGAAGAAGAAGCTGAAGAAAAAGTTGTAAAATCTGCTCCAAAATCAAATAATAAAGAAAATAAAAAGCTCAAAGCGGAGCTCATACGAGAACGAAATAAACAGACAAGTTCCCTAAAGAAAAAAGTAGACAAATTAGAAGAAAAAATAATGAAGATTGAAGAGTCTTTACAAGTACATCATGAAGAACTCATAGATGCTTCAAATTTAGGAAATACTACAACCATAATGGAACTCTCAAAACTTGTAAGTGAAGAAGAGTTCGTAGTTGAGAGTGCATTTGAAGAGCTTGAAACTGTGCAAAATGAACTTGATGAAGTAAATTTTAAATATGAAGAGAAAATTTCTGAGCTTTATTAATGTACTGTTGGAGAGAAGGCTTTTGTGCTAAGAGTAATATTTTGACCTACCTTAAAACCATAAGACTCCTTTTCACTTAGAGCAACTTCAACTATTTGTTGTCCTATCGCGACAATGGCAATGTAGATGACATCTACTTTTTTTAGCTCTAAAAGTTCTCCCTCAAAGCTAAACTTTTGACTTCCTTGTGTTTTTAAAAGAACCTCTTTTGTTCTACCATCAACTTTGATATTACCATTTTGTAGCACTATCGCTCTCGTAGCTAATTTATAGATTTCACTTGGATCGTGACTGACCATAATAGTAGTAGTGTTGAACTCTTTGTGAAGATTCAGTAACTCCTGTTGGAGTTTTGTCCGCATAAATGGATCAAGAGCAGAGAGTGGTTCATCCAGGAGTAAGAGTTTAGGTTTTCTCATCATAGCACGGCATATGCTTACTCTTTGTTTTTGACCACCACTTAATGAATTTGGATGTCTTGATTGTAGCTTTTGCAGTTGTGTCATCTCTAAAAGATATAATGCAAGTGCTTTGTCTTCATTCACATAAAGAAGATTTTGTAAAATATTCATATTCTCAAAAAGGGCATAATCCTGAAAGACAAAACCTATCTTGCGTTTTTGAGGAGTGAGAATATTGTGGGAATCTTGCCAAATTTCTCCATCTACCTCGATAAGCCCATCACTATCTTCAAGACCGGCTAAAATACGAAGAAGTGTAGTCTTTCCACTACCACTCTCTCCACTAATAGCTACGAATTCTCCATCTTTTATATCTAAGTTTACCTCTAAGTTCATAGCTCCCATCGCACCTTGAAGTTTTTTTCTTATATCTATTTTAATCATTTTGTAAATCCAAATCTTTTGTTATAGTTTGCATTAAAAAGGTAGACACTTAGTAAAACTATAAAACTAATGCTTAACATTATGATACTGTAAATATGTGCAGTACTATAATCCATAATCTCAACCATTTCATAAATAGCCACAGAAGCAACTTTTGTTTCTCCTGGTATGCTACCTCCAACCATTAAAACTACACCAAACTCTCCAATAGTATGTGCAAAAGTAACGATTAATGCACTTAGGAGTGCCGGTTTCATATTTGGCAGGGCAACTCTAAAAATAGTTTGTAGCTTTGACTTGCCAGCCAAGTAACTAGCTTCAAGCATATTCTTGTTGATACTCTCAAAACCACCTTGAAGAGGTTGTACCATAAAGGGAAGAGAGTAAAAACAACTGGCAACAACAAGCCCAGTAAAACTAAAAACGAGTTTTACACCAAAAACATTCTCAAAAAAAGCACCAAGAGGAGAGTTGGCAGAGAGTGCCCAGAGTATGTAAAACCCTAAAACTGAAGGAGGAAGTACTATAGGAAGAGCAGTAATGGCTTCTATGAAAGGTTTTATATTTGATTTTGTTTGAGATAGATACCAACTTAGTGGCAAACTTATAAGAAACAAGATAGTCATAGTAAGTGAAGCTAGTTTAAAAGAGAGAAAAAATGGTTCATAATTTATGCTACTTAATATCTTAAACATTAGATGATTTCCAGTATGGATAAGTCACTTGATTTTATGAGAGCTAGAACTTCATCGCCTACTTGTAGTGTCATTCTTTTGAGAGATGCACTTGTTATAATGGATTCTAGATTTGTATCTTGTATATCTAAAATAACTGAAGCAAGTATCTCTCCAAGCTCTATAGAGACAACTTTTGCATGAAGTTGGTTTGAATAACTAAGTGCACCACTTAGTCCTTTTGCTATGGCAACTGAACTTGGCTTGATACTTAGTTTGACCTGTGTTGATATTTTTATATTTTCGTTTAAACCTAAACTCATCATCTTAAATGTATTGTTTGAAGATACAAATGTGACTATGTTTAAGTTCTCTACATTTTGTATCTCTTTTACATTTGCTACAATTTCGCTCATGGCAAAGTATATCCAAATTTTTTAAATATTTCTCTTGCATCCTTCCCTAAAATAAACTCATAAAAAGCTTTTGCATCTTTAGAATTTTTAGAATGTTTAAGTAGGACTATACCTTGATTAATAGGAGTATATAGTTTACTATCAAGAGTAATCCAGTTAATACCTTCTTTGAAGTGTGCCATATTTTTTGAGTAAAGTGATGATTTAGCAATAAAACCTATGTCTGCTGCACTCAAAGTATAAGTTACAGTTTGTGAGATAGATTGGGCATAAACAAATTTATTTTTTATCTGTTTGTATACTTTTGCATTTTTTAAAGATTCAATAGTTGCTTTTCCGTAAGGAGCTGTTTTTGGATTTGCCACTGCTATATGTTGTATTTCTCTATCTTTTAATAGTTCAAATAGATTACTAAAGTCTCTCTTTTTCTTACTCAAAACAGCAAGTGAACCCTGAGCATAAATTTTTGGTTCACCAAGAGCAAGACCATCTTTATATAGAGCTTGAGGGTATTTCATATTTGCAGACATAAATATATCATATGGTGCACCATTTTTTATCTGAGCTGTAAGGTTTCCACTTCCACTTAATGTTACTCTTACATTCACATTAGGATGAGTTTTTTTAAACTCCTCCTTTAAGTCATCAATTGCATAACTAACATTTGCAGCTAAGGCGACATTTATGCTAGAAGCATGTAGCATAGCACTTAATAGTAAAAATACTAAAATAAAAATTTTCATAATTTTCCTTTAAAAGAGATAGTTAAACTCTAAACGTGAGTCAACAAAGTCCGAAACTGACGAAGAATCGCCAACAAAATTCATATATCCAACTCTTACTCTATACTGTAACTCCGGCATAGATGGGATATTTTGTACAATACCTGCATAATAATACATTGCATCATATTCACCTTTTTGCTTGTCTCCATCTACATAAAGCACGGATGTTTGGATAAAGGGGCTCTTATAAACTCCATGCTTGTTCGCACCTTTGACAAGTTCTAAACGGTAACTTTTAGTATTTGCTCTCCAGTTGTAGATACCCATAGAACGAGTGTATCCTGCTGTTGGAAATGCACGCCAAGGAGTGAGTAAATCTCCCTCGTTGAGAATATTTGAATATCCTAAGTTTATCTTATACTTGTCTATTTTTGTAACAATTTTCATAGCAATCATTTGTGCATTTAAAGAAGATGGATTTTTGTAAGCATTAAGATTTTTTGTAGTAAGAGAAGCACCACCAACTGCTCCTGCTCCGTTGTCAAATTGCTTTATATATCTAAAAGCTGGAGTTATACTAAAATCATGAAACTTTATCTTATATTGTAGTTCTAACATAGCTTGAGATAAAAGTTTAGGAACCATATAGGATGCAATATTGATTTTTGTATTTTTTAATGACTTATTTTGAAAATCTAAAACTATTAATGGAGCATCAGTTGCTTTATTTGCATTTTTTAAGGCTGTATATGTGAGACCTTTATGCATAGCTGAGTCATCATTCTGAGTCCATTGTGGTTTTAAAGAAGATGATGAATTCGCATCTCCATACATTAGTACAGAGTGTGCAACGGTATGATCTCGAAGTTTTTGTTTGTAAAGGTAAGCAAGTTTTAGATTAGAGGCGGGTATCGCTTTTGTACTTATTAGTAAGCCATCGAAAGTATTTGGGACCATTTTAGTATCGTTTGATTTTGTATAAAAAGTTTCAACTAATTCTCTTCCTAATTGGATTTTTGTTGTTGCAAATCTATAGCTAATATTTGCTTGTCCAAGTACGGAAATAGATTTATCTCCTCTATTTATATAATCAAAACGACTTAGTAAATCCTTTGATGGCTTTAGATTTGAGATAGGATCTCTGTTATTATCAAAAAATGAATTTGCACTATAAAGACCTACTGCAAAATCAAAACCATTAAGTACAGCTGATTTATAGATAAGACTCGTACCAAGCCCAGATACAAGTTGAGTGGAGTGTGAAATATCATTTTTTTGGTAAGCAAAATAAAATGTATTGCTTCTTAAACGACCATAAAAGTCACCTTTACTAAACATGTCAGATAGATTATTGACCTGTTCCTGTGTTTTGTTGTAAACAACTTGGGTATTTGTTTTTAAAGCTTGTTTAGGTAAAGTATTTGCAAATGCAAGAGAGCTTATAAACATAAATGAGATGAGTATAATATTTAATTTGAAGTTATTCTTCATGTATTTTCCTTAATATAATTTTTATCTATATATAAATATTTATATATCGATACTTTTTTTTTAAATTCTACCATATACCTAAAATAATGGAATTAGGCTTACAAAATGTGGCAACTTTATCGCCTTCTTGTATATTTAAGTCATTAAGAGTATCTATAGACATTGTAGAACAAACACTATTTTGATTTTTCAAGGTCAGAACAATTTCTGCATCGAAACTTCCTCTACTAATTCTACTTACTGTTCCTATAAAACGGTTTCTATCACTTTTTTCGAGTGTTAAATCAGTACTTATAAGTACTGCATTGGCTTTAAATATAGCATAAACAAAGCTACCAACTTCAAGTGCAAGCATATCAAAAGAATCATTTGTGATGATTGCCATAAACTCTTCATCATCATGAAGTTTCAAGAAGATTTCACTCTCCACAGCACCTTTTTGAATTTTAGAGATTTTCGCTTTAAGTTGATTTCTTGCACTTAATCTGATGTTCATGCTTTCAAGTAAATGAAAATGTCCATCTTTTTGTTCTACTCTTTTTGATAGAGAATCTAAAAAGTTTTGATGCTCTTGACTTAATATTTCATATGTTTCTATAAGCTCTTTAGCATAACTTGTTAGTTGCGTGCCACCACCACCTTTACCACCTTTAACGCTTTGAACTAATGGGTATTCAGATAAATTGTTGATGGCATCAATGGAGTCCCATGCTGCCTTATAGCTCATTTTCATCATTTTTGCGGCTTTGGTAATAGAACCTGTTTCCCCAATGCGGAGTAAAAGTTCTATACGACCCTGACCTAAAAAATTATTTTGCTGTTTATTTATCCAAAAACGACCTTGAAGTTCGTTTTTCATAATTTTCTCCTTAGTAATTAAATCAACCGAAGTATATAATATTATATATCGATTGTCAAGATGTGCTGTACAAGTATGTAAATATATATATATATATTTTATACCTGTAATTAAGATATTTAGTATTATAATACTAAAATTAAAACTTAATAAATACTTAAATTAAGGAATAATTAATTAATATTTACTTAAATTAAGCTATTTATAAGTTTATACAGTTATACTTTCGCCACTAAAACAAGCGTTTACGTTTAATTTAAATAAAATTACTAAATAAAGGTTCAAAATGAAATTTACTAAAATTGCATCTACTGAACAAATTGATCAAAAATGGGTTTTGATTGATGCTGAAGGTAAAACATTCGGTCGTATGATTACTGAAGTAGCTACTGTGCTCCGTGGTAAAAATAAAGTTTGTTATACACCAAATATTGACTGTGGTGACTATGTAGTTATCATTAATGCTTCAAAAGCTAAGTTTAACGGACTTGGTAAAATAGCAAATAAAGAGTACTTCTCACATTCAGGTTATTTTGGTTCAACTAAAAGTGTTAAAATGACTGAGCTTTTAGAAAAAAATCCTGAAAAACTCTATAAGTTAGCTACACGCGGTATGCTTCCTAAAACTAAGCTTGGTGGAAAAATGCTTAAAAAATTAAAAATCTATGCAGGTGCTGAACACCCTCACACTGCACAAATAGCTAAGTAAGGATTCACTACATGTCAGCAAAAACAGTATATGCAACAGGACGTCGTAAAGCGTCAATAGCAAAAGTATGGTTAACTCCAGGAACAGGTAAAATTACTATCAACGGTCTTTCATTAGATGCATGGTTAGGTGGACTTGAAGCAAAAAAACTTCGTGTAAAACAACCATTAGTTATCTCTAAGCAAGAGACTTCAGTTGATATTGTAGCTACTACTTTAGGTGGTGGTTTTGGTGGTCAAGCAGATGCACTTCGTCACGGTATTTCTCGTGCATTAGTATCTTTTAACCCAGAAATCAAAGCTATCCTTAAACCTGAGGGCATGATGACTCGTGATTCACGTGTTGTTGAGCGTAAAAAACCAGGTAAGAGAAAAGCTCGTCGTTCTCGCCAATTTAGTAAACGTTAATCGTTTCACTCTCTTTTTATCAATGCTTTTGCATTGGTAAAACCTTCTATAAACTTCTTCATTATTTCTTATCATAACAAAATACAAAAATTTAATAAATATTTTATATTGATAGGAGTAAAATTCCTTGTTAGTAGAAAAATATAAACTAGTCAGGTTTAAGGATTTTAATATTCTCAGCGATGCATCAGCTATAAAAGTATTAAAAATGCCAATACAAAATTAGCAAGAGTTAGTTCTGCAACTATTGTAAAGTCTATTAATTCAAAGCAAAAAAATTATAAGTTTTAAAATAACAAGGAAACAATATGAAAAGAGTAGTATTGGCATTAAGTGTCATGGTATTAGTAATAAGCGGATGTACTTCAAGTGAATTAAGACCTCATGCAGAGCACGCAAAACATTGGGATTATAAAGAGAATGGCCCATCACATTGGAAAGAATTTTCAAAAACTTGTGCAATAGGGACTCATCAATCTCCAATAAATATTATTCTTGGAAAAACTATAAGTATGAATCATAATTATGACTTAAGTATGTATGAAGATGAGTCTGCAATGGCTAAGATTATAGATAATGGTCACTCTATAAAAGTCACTCCAGAGCATGGTGGTTTTATTACTTTTCATGGTGAAAGATTTAATCTTATTCAGTTTCATTTTCATGGAAAATCTGAGCATAGAGTAGATGGTAAACGCTATGACCTAGTTGCACATATGGTTCATCAAAACCCAATAACAAAGCAGCTCGCGGTTGTTGCTATTTTTTTTAAAGAGGGTGCTGAAAATCCTTTTTTAGATAAGGTTATTAACAATGTCGGCAAAAGCATAAAATTAGATCCCCAAAATCTTTTACCAATGGATGCAGCAGATTACTATCATTATGTAGGTTCATTAACTACACCACCATGTTCTGAAAATGTTCAGTGGTATCTTCTAAAAACTCCTAAAACAGCATCTGCTGCACAGATTGAGCATTTTAGAAAATATTACGTAGATAATGAGCGTCCAGTTCAAGAACTTTATGACCGTGTAGTTGAGTCTAACTAAAAGTTAACTCTATTTAACTATAATACCCTTAAGAACTTTCTTGAGGGTATTAAATGAAAAAAAGTATTTTGGCGGTAGTTGTTCTACTCCTTGCCGTAGCAACCCTCCCAATCGTTGGCAACTCTTATATGAAACAAACTATAGATGAGGGACTTCAAAAGTTAAAATCACAGGGACTACATACCAAAATCGATACAAGTACATCTTCATACTTGAACTCTTCACGCCATTTTGAGTTTCTTTTAAAAGACTCCAAAAATTTTGTAAAATATTTCAATAAGTACTCGGGAAAACAGATGCTTACTTATGTAAATACTATGCTTGATGGTGTTATGGTTGGAGCCGATGTAACCTACTCCAACCTTCCTTTTGCTAAAGCTCTTGAGATAGAAGTATATCCTCTTTCTCTTTCTTCAAAGATGAAAAATGCACTTCAAGAGAGTGATGAGAAGTTTGCCGAGTATATTCAAAAGTTTTTACAAAGCAAGGGCATTTTGTATCATGTTGATTACAACTTATTAAACAGCGACTTCAAAGGTTACATAAAAGATATAGATGAGAAACACAAACTTAAAGGGGGTGCAGAAGTAGCACTCTTTTTACACAAGGCAACATTTCGTGGCAATGGACCACTCATAGCTCCAAATTCCCTTAAAACAAAACTCAAAGAATTGCATTTAGATGCCAAAAAAACCATAAGCCTAGAGTTGAAAAATTTTTCCTCTTTGAGTAACTTTGAATCAGAAAATGCATATGTTTCAAGCACAAACATAGAAGATATACAGATAAGTCTAAAGGGGATGAAACAAGGTCTAAATGCAAGCATAAAAAAGTTTAGAGCGAGTGCTTCTTCAAAGGAAGGAGGAGATATCATTAATTTGAACTCTAAAACTTCACTAGAATCATTAAACATAGACTCAAATATTTTACAAGTAAAGCTGAAAAAGTTTAACTTTGATGTAGCATTTAATAATTTGGATAAAAAGCTGATTGAAAATCTGCAATTGTTATCCGAAAAAAGTGACTTTCTAAGTGAAAAGTTGTATCAACAAAAGTGGCAAAACTTATTGATGAATCTTTTTTCTCGTGGCTTAGAAGTAAATGTTGCCGACTTCTCAGTAAAAGACATTTTTACTAAGAGTCGTGGAGACCTTAAAGGTTTTGACATGAAAGGAAAAGTCATTGTTAAAGAAGACCCACTCTTAAAATCCAAAATAAAAATATCACCGCTTTTAGCAATTTCAGATGTTGATGTACTTACAAATATAAGAATCTCAAAAAAGATTATGGACAACTTAATACGAGAATATGGAAAGTTTACACCGCTTATGAAATATGCAAAAGAAGATGGAGACGATTTACTCTTTAATATGAAGTTTATCGATTCCAAGGCAATACTAAATGGCAAAACCTTTTATCAAAAATGAGATATATTGTTTTATTCCTGTTTAGTTGGAACCTTTTTGCTACAACCCTCAACTTAACAACAGTAGCAAACCCTTCAAGATTAAACCCAATTTTAGCGACCGACTCCAGCTCTGCAGATATTACAAGCTTTTTATTTAATGGACTTGTAAAGTATGACAAAGATTCTAAAAATGTCATAGGGGATTTAGCAAAGAAGTTTTATTTTTTAAATGATACAACTCTTATATTTGAACTCAGACATGGTGTGAAGTGGCATGATGGCAAAGAGTTTTCAGCAAAAGACGTGCTATTCACCTACAATACACTGATGTCAGATACAATAGCCTCTCCATATAGTGCAGATTTTCGTTTTGTAAAGAGTGTAAAAATTTTAGATAAATATAGAGTCGAAGTAAAATACAAACAGGCATATTTTAAGGCACTTGAGACATGGATGATGGGCATACTCCCTCAGCATATTTTAAAAAATGAGAAAAATTTAATGAGTTCAAAATTTAATACTCACCCAGTCGGAACGGGAGCATACAAATTAAAAAGACTGGAGTATTCAAAAGACATTGTTTTATCTGCCTTTGATGAGTATTTTGAAGGAAGAGCCAAAATAGACACAATATCTTTTCATGTTATAGCAGATTCAATGACACGGTTTTTAATGTTAAAATCTTCTCAGATTGATATTGGAAGCATAGAACCAATGGCTTATGAAAGACAATTAAAAAAGACATTTTTTAAAAAGTTTAATATTTTTGAAAACATCACACACTCTTACACATATTTAGGTTTTAACCTGCATAAAGAAAAATTTAAAAATCCTGATGTGAGAGAGGCTCTCTCTTTGGCCATAAATAGAGAAGAGTTAGTGAAAATACTTTTTTTTAGACATGCACAGGTCTGCACAGGTCCTTTTTTACCTGGAAGTTCAGCTTTTAATGAGAGTGTAAAAGCACCTATACAAAACATTCAAAAGGCTAAAAAACTTCTCAAAAAAGCTGGATATGATGCATCGCATCCATTCAAGTTTGAGATAGTGACTTCAAACTCAAACCCAATAAGACCTTATGCTGCACAAATACTGCAGTACCAACTTAAAAAAGCGGGTGTTATAGTAACTTTGAGAGTTATGGAGTGGCAAGCATTTTTAAACATGGTGGTTTTTCCACATAAGTTTGACACGATACTAATGGGATGGGCACTCCCCCCAACGCCTGACCCATACAATCTTTGGCATAAAGATAGTGATAAAAAAGGTGGCTTTAATTTTATAGGATATAACAACCCTAAGATAAATACTATGATAGAAGAGTCTCAAACTATAGTAGATAGAAAAAAACTTGCTAAAAAATGCAGAGAGATGTTTCGAATTATTGTCGATGATAATCCATATCTTTTTCTTTATATACCAAATTCAATAACGGCCGTAAATAAAAATATAAAAAATATTGAGCCGAGTCTTAGTGGGATATGGCATAATTACATACGGTGGGAGAAAAATTAATGTTAAATAAACTTGCACTTATTGTAAGTGGCATTGTGCTGAGTTTGTTTTTTTATTATATATATACTCTAAATATAATGCATAAAAAAGACAATATTGTAAAAGAACTCGATAATGGTTTACTCTTGGCTAAGAACTTACTTGAGGAGGAACAAAGATATGCATTGGCCATTTCTACATTAATTTCTCAAGACTCAAAGTTTTTAGCAGCTTATTATAAAAACAATAGAAAAGAAGCCTTTGAAATTGTGAATGATAAAATAAACAATTTAAGTGTATTGGATGGTTACCCCTTAGAAGTTCAAGTTCATAATAAAAATGCAAAAACCTATTTGAGAAGTTGGGACTATAATATTACCAATGTGGCACTTAGTTCATTTCGTGAGGGTGTAGTGTTGGTAAAACAAACGAAGAAGCCTTTTGTTTCTATTGAAGTAGGTAAAAGATTAAATATAAAAGCGATTTCGCCAATATTGAATAAAGATGTATTTGAAGGTTCTATTGAAGTTATTGAAGGCTTTAAGTATTTAGAAGATAAATTATTAGAACAAGGGTATACTGTGTTTATTTTGTTAGAAAAACATTATTTGAATATTGCCACATCTTTAAGAAACAATCAAATGATACAAAATCAATTTGTATTGGTAAATCAACATAATGAAAATAATATTTTAAATAAGCTAAAAGGTACTAATTTAAATTCTTTGGGTAATTATGGATATTTTACTAATGAAGGTATCTCTTTTGGGTATTTTAAATTAAAAAATCTACATAATAAAAAAATAGGTTATTGTATTTTAGCATTAAAAGGGCAAGAGTTTGTGAAGATACAAAAGCATTATTTGGAAAATAATTTTAAAGAAAATAATTTAGGAGTGATAATTCGATGAAAATTTTACTGCTTGAGGATGACATTGATTACCAAGAAACGATTAAAGAGTATTTAGAATCACTTGATTATGAAGTAGATAGTTTTAGCAATGGAACAACAGCTTTAGATGCGATTTATAAAAATAAATATCATCTTTTACTATTGGATATTAGAGTGCCTGAAATAAGCGGTTATGAAATTGTAAAAAAAATAAGAGAGGATAATAACGATATACCAGTTATATTTGTAACATCTTTAACTGATATTAATAATTTGAGTATTGGATATGAATTAGGATGTAATGATTATATTAAAAAACCTTTTGCTACACAAGAACTAAAATATAGAATAGAACAAACTTTAAAACTTTTTTATTATCATACAAGTAAAAAGGTATTAACACTCAATTATGACTATGCTTATGATATTCAACATGAAAAGATCATTTATAAAAATAAAATAATTGCCTTGACAGAAAAAGAGCAAAAAGTTTTTGATTATTTGATTATACATATTGATGAATATGTGCAGACAAAAAAATTATGGGAAGATGTTTGGGATTATAAAATGGTTACTGAAGCCGATATTAGGATGTGCATAAAAAAAATTAGGGCTAAAACACAGTATGAACTTATCCATAGCCACAAAGGTTTAGGTTATCGAATTGATAACAAAAAATAATCGGTTTATTTATATCATTGCTGTGATATATTCATTGTTGATTATAATTTTAGTGAGTATTCCAACTTATTTTTACATTGAAATTGAAAAACAGAGTTACAAACAAACAAAAATACAGGAACTCCAAAGGTATGTGGTAGGGGTTGAAAAAAACATATATGATTTTTCAAATTCTATAGATAATATTTACAATTTCCCCCGTTCCTTTTTGTATGACTCATATATATATGATAAAAATAAAAAATCTATTTTTTCAACAAATGCAAATTCTTTTTCATTTGTCTATTTTGAGCATAAAAAAAATTTGATTTATAAAAAAGTCATATTACATACTAATAGATTAAATGCAAGGTATTTGATAGTCTCAAGGGATTTTTCATACAAAGACATCTATACCAAATTTTTTATTTTTGCACTTATACTCGGAATGATTGTATTTTTTTTGGCTTTGTTTTTTATTAAGATGAGTATTTATCCCTTTGAAAAAGCAAATAAATATTTAAATTCTTTTTTTAATGATGCCATGCATGAACTAAAAACACCTCTTGGCGTAATGCAACTTAATTTGGAAATATTGAAAAAAAAAGAAAAAACTAAGGAAATCAGTAGGCTGCTAGGTAGTCTCAACAGTATTACAATGATATATGAAGACCTAGAGTACTTAATAAAATATAAATATGTTGACTATCGTAAAGAGCATATTGATTTTTCAAATTTTTTGAGTAACAGAGTGGATTTTTTCAATGACTTAGCAGAAAATAAAAATATTTTGATAACTCATGATATAGCAGACAATATCTATTTTAATATAAATCGTGTTGAATTACAGCGCATTATCGACAATACTATCTCAAATGCTATTAAACATTCAAATAAAAATAAAAAAATTGATATTAAATTATATAGCAATGAATCAGCAATAATTTTTTGTGTTAAAGATAGTGGATATGGCATAATAGATACAAGAAAAATTTTTACAAGATACTATAGAGAAAACGAAGGTAGAGGTGATTTTGGTATCGGGCTAAGTATTGTAAAAAATATTTCTCTTAAATATAATATTAATATTGAAGTGGAAAGCTCATTAGGTGAAGGAAGTACATTTACTTATACTTTTTTGAAGTAAAATTATTAATAATATATTAAAAGTTACTAAAAAGTTACTCATAAATTGATACACTATTACATATCAAAAAAAAATGGAGTACGAAAATGAAAACAATAAAAATAGGACAATCTGTAATTAAAATGGTAATCATATCAGCTGTAGCTGCAACAGCAGTTTTAGCAGTAACACCAGATAAAGCACCACTAAAATATCCTGATGGGGAATTAGGAAAAATGATAAAGCTTGGTGAAGATATATCACTTCATACAGATACACACCCTTTAACAAAAGATTATGTAAACAATAAGTTGAATTGTGCAAGTTGCCATTTAAAAGGAAAAGATGCTAAACCTGGTACTGGTAAAGGAATAGCTACATGGATTGGTACCGCTACTGTGTTTCCAGCTTACTCAAAAAGAGAAAAAACTGTACAAACACTTCAAAATCGTTCAAATAACTGTTTTATGCGAAGTATGAATGGAAAGCGTTTACCGATTGATTCTAAAGCTTCCATAGCAATTGCTTCTTATATAACATGGTTATCCACTGGAATGCCAATTGCGCAAAATGCTAAAATGCCTACAAGTCCATTAAATACAAAAAGATGGGCGGATAAAAGCAAGCATTTTGCTAAAATTATGAAAAAAGCTACACATACAAATTATCTTAATGGTAAAACACTATATCAAGCTAAATGTGCAATGTGCCATGGCAGTAGCGGAGAAGGCAGGGGTACCTTTCCTCCACTTTGGGGAGAAGCTAAAGATGGTAGCTGGTTATCATACAATACGGGGGCAGGACTTAGTAAGTTAAATAAAGGAGCAGCCTGGACTCAATCAAATATGCCACTTGGACGAGGCGGAAGTTTGAGTGATACAGAAGCTGCAGATATTATGCTCTATGTTGATGCACAGCCAAGAGCAGATTTTGATCTTAAAAAAGGATTAAATTTACCAAAAGGTGAGCTAGGAATTTATAACTCTACTGTTCTAAAAGAAAAACATTCAGTACGTAGTAATTTCAAAGCATTTGGACTAGATATTAGCAAGATTCGTGGCGATAGTGAGATAAAATAATGAAAACAACATTAATGATACTAAGTCTGTTAGCAGGAACATATACTATGGCTAACAGTACTGTAAAAGTAGAAAATAAAAGTAAATTAGCCACAGCTGTGAAAAATGGCAAAGTATCCGGACAGGTAAGATATTATTTTATGAGTGAAGATGAAGGACAAAACTATAAAGATTATTTTGGTTCTGCTCTTGGTGGTTATTTAAAATATGAGACAGGAACAATATCAGGATTCAACTTAGGAGTTGCATTTTATACTTCAAATTTTTTGTCAACTAATTACTCACCAACAAGTATTGAACCAGCGACAAATAATAAAAACACAAGATATGTTGCTGGGCTTATGGATGCTTCTGATCCGTCAGTAACAAATATAACGGGTATAGGAGAATTATATTTAAATTATAAATATTCAAAAACTAATGTTCGTATGGGACGCATGAAGCTAAAGACTCCTTTTATTAATCCTGAAGATGGAAGAATGATTCCAACTTTAGAACAGGGTGCTTGGATTAAGAGTGAGGATGTGAACAATTTTGTTTTACAAGCAGGTTATATAGATGCATTTTGGAACAGAAGTACATCCGAGTGGAAAACTGTTGAAAACTCTTTAGGATATGGATACCCTCAAGGGAAAATTCTAAATGGTTTAAATGCGGCATATAAAGGTAAAATAACTTCAAATGGTGTTTATGTTGCATCATTAGCATATAAGGGCTTGAAAGGCTTAAAACTTCAAGCATGGGATTATTATTTACAAAATATTATGAATGTTGGATATCTGCAAACAGATTATAAATATAAAATAGGAAATTATAAATTTCTCATCGCTGGGCAATATATTAATGAGAGAGAAGTAGGAAATGGTGGAAATGGTGATGTAAATCATCCTGAATATTCTTACCGAAATGAGAATGAAAAAAGTGAAGTATTTGGAGGAAAAATAGGTGTAGGGTATGCTAGTACAATGCTAACTCTCGCGACTACAAAAGTTACATCTGAGGGTAGATTCCTGTTCCCTAGAGAATGGGGAAAAGAACCTCTATTTACTTTCCAAAAAAGAGAAAGAACCGATGGCAGTGGTGATGCAACAGCTACATTGTTAACTTTAGGTCAAGACTTTAAAGTAATTGGAATAAATGGTTTGAAAATGTTAGCTGGTATTGGGAAGTATAATAGAGTTGATGTTAAAAATTGGAGATTAAACAAACTTGGAGTTCCTAGTTATGTGCAAGCAAATCTAGATATCCATTATAATTTTAGCGGAGAGCTTAAAGGATTGAAGGCAGAATATTTGTTAGCTAGAAAGTATGCAATAGGTAATACATACGATAATGCCAATTTTATATTTAGAAAAAATGATTTGAATATACATAATTTTATTATGAATTATAATTTTTAATTTATTTTTTAGTAAAAAATAGGAGTGCCTGACTTGTTGCTAGAGTAGGGAACTATGCTTATTTTAAATTTTTTTTGTTACAATTTTAGCATGATAATACTATTTGATTTAGACGGAACATTAATAGATTCTACAGAGGCAATTTTAGAGAGTTTTCATAACTCTTTTGTTATTCATGGTTTTAAAAGTGTAAACGATGAAGAGATTAAAGCGCTTATTGGTCATCCACTTGATATTATGTATGAAAGATTGGGTGTGCCAAAAGAAAAAGTGTGGGATTTTGTAACAAGCTATAAAGAACGTTATAGAGAGATTTCAAGAGCAAAAACAAAACTTTTAGAGAATGCAAAAGAGGCAGTGCTCCTAGCTAGTGAATTTGCTGAGATAGGCATAGTGACAACAAAAACAGGAAAATACTCAAAAATTTTAATGGAACATTTTGAGTTAATGGAGTACTTTAAAGTTTTAGTAGGTAGAGAGGATGTAGAGAATCCTAAACCTCATGAAGAGCCTATTTTAAAGGCTTTAAAAAGTTTTGATAGCAGTGATCGGGATATATGGATGATAGGAGATACTGAATTAGATTTACTATCTGCAAAAAATGCATCAGTCCACTCCATAGCTGTCCTATGTGGATATGGTAAAAAAGAACGATTAGAAAAATTTACAGATTTAGTATTTAATGATACATATACAGCTATAAAGTATCTAAGAAGTAGAAAATAAACACATGCTTTGCTTACTAACTTATCTATATAATATCATCAAGCTATATTTAAGTGTGTCTTGCCTAAAATACAGTAAATAGAATTGATAGAAAATGTTAAATATTTCTTGAAAGAACTAAAGGAGAATATATGCTAGAGATTAGATGGCATAGTCGTGCTGGTCAAGGTGCTGTTACAGGTGCTAAAGGTTTAGCAGACGTCATATCTACAACAGGTAAACATGTACAGGCTTTTGCATTTTACGGGTCTGCGAAACGTGGAGCTGCAATGACAGCATATAACCGTGTTGATGATAAAATAATTATGAATCATGAAAAATATATGGAACCAAATTATGTATTTGTAATTGATCCTGCACTTGTTTATACAACAGATATAACCATTAACGGAAAAGAGAATACTAAGTATATAATTACAACACATATGACAACAGAAGAGTTGATAGAATCTCAGCCAAGGTTAAAAGGTAAAGAGGTTCATACTCTTGATTGTATTAAGATTGCTCAAGAGACTATTGGTCGTCCTATCCCAAATACTCCAATGCTAGGTGCTTTTATGAAAATATCGGGAATGTACGATATTGAATTTTTTAAAAACAGTATGGTTAGAATATTAGGTAAATTACCACAAAAAATTATTGATGCAAATATGATTGCTATTCAGCGCGCATTTGACGAAGTGAAATAAGGAGCTGATGATGGCAAACACAGGATGGGATGAATTTGAAATCGGAGCTATGCTTCGCACCTTCGATGGTAAGATAGATGATATTGCTGGTACTCTTCAAGAGGATCGTAATTATACACAAAATAGCTCATTTAGTGCTAGTGTTGCAGACTGGAGAATTGAAAAACCGGTTTTTAATAAAGATTTTTGTATAGATTGTCAATTTTGTTGGATTTATTGTCCAGATATTTCTATTATTGCAAGAGATAAGAAAATGATTGGTATAGATATGGATCACTGTAAAGGGTGTGCAATTTGTGTTGAGGTTTGCCCAACAAACCCTAAATCGCTTCTAATGTTCCCAGAACAAGCAGATGAAGAGAGCGAAATTGCTGGTTGGCCTGCAAAAGAAATAAAGGAAAAATAGATGGCATTTGATAAAATGGAATTAAAAGACATAGAAGTTTGGGATGGCAACTTTGCTGCTGCTCAAGCACTAAGACAGTGTCAGATTGATGTTGTAGCGGCTTATCCTATTACACCATCAACTCCAATTGTTGAAGGTTATGGAAAATTTTTAGCAGATAATTATGTTGAAGGTGAGTTTGTAATGGTGGAATCAGAGCATGCTGCTATGAGTGGATGTATTGGTGCATCTGCTGCTGGTGGGCGTGTTGCAACTGCAACTTCTTCTCAAGGTTTTGCACTTATGGTAGAGACTCTTTATCAAGCATCAGGTATGCGTTTACCAATTATATTAAATGTAGTAAATCGTGCACTTGCTGCACCACTTAATGTAAATGGTGATCACTCTGATATGTATCTTGGCCGTGATTCTGGTTGGATACAGTTTGATGCATACTGCCCACAAGATGCTTATGATTTAAACTTCATTGCATTTAAAGTTGCAGAAGATCATGGTGTACGTTTACCAGCAATGATTCATCAAGATGGATTTATGACTTCACATACAGCACAAGGTGTGCATACTATGAGTGACGATAAGGCATATAGTTTTGTTGGTGACTTTAAACCTATGAATGACATGCTCGATTTTGAGCATCCAGTGACTCATGGTGTACAAACTGAAGAAGATTGGCACTTTGAGCATAAAGCTCGTCAACATAATGACCTTATGACAAAAGTAATGCCAAAAATTCAAGCTGCATTTGATGCATTTGAAGAGCATACTGGTAGAAAATATAATATAGTTGAACAATATGATATGGAAGATGCAGATGTTAGTGTTGTTTGTATGGGTACTTCAGTTGAGACTGCTCGTGAAGTTGCAACTGAAATGAGAGAAAAAGGCATCAAGGCTGGTGTTGTTGGGATACGTGTTATACGTCCTTTTCCATTTGTTGAAATTCAAGAAGCCCTCAAAGGTGTTAAAGCTATTGCTACTCTTGACCGTTCATCTCCAAATGGTGCACCTGGAATGCTGTTTAACGAAATGGCAGGTGCACTCTTTAACTGTGAAGAGAGACCTCTTCTTTCTGGTTATGTTTATGGTCTTGGTGGTCGTGATTTAACGAAAAAACACCTTACAGACCTTTATGCCGAGCTTCAAGCAAATATTGATGCTAAAAAAGTAACAACTCCACTGCAACAATTTATTGGTGTTCGTGGACCAAAACTACAATTCTTATAAGGAGAAAACTATGAGTGAAATGAAAAAAATTAAAAACTTAAAAGAGTTTTCTACATCGGCAGATCGTTTTGAAGGTGCAAACCTTCTTTGCCCTGGTTGTGCACACTCTATTATTGTTCGTGAAGTTTTAAATGCAACAAATGATGATTTAGTTCTTTCAGCATCAACAGGGTGTCTTGAAGTTTGTACAGCAGTTTATCCATACACATCATGGGATGCTTCATGGATTCATATCGGTTTTGAAAATGGTTCAACAGCAGTTGCTGGTGCGGAAGCTATGTATAAAGCACTGAAAAATAAAAGTCGTTTAAAACAACCTGATCGTAACCCTAAATTTGTATCTTTTGCAGGTGATGGTGCCTCTTACGATATTGGTTTTCAGTGGATTTCTGGTTGTATGGAGCGTGGACACAATATAATGCATGTTGTTCTTGACAATGAAGTGTATGCAAATACAGGTGGACAACGTTCATCTTCTACACCTATTGGCTCAAGTACAACTACAGCTCCTGCTGGTCGTGTTTCTTATGGTGAGAAAAAAAATAAAAAAGATATGGTAGCTATCATGGCAAGTCATGGTATTCCATACTCTGCACAAGTTGCTCCAAACAAATGGAAAGACATGGTGAAGAAGATTCAACATGGTATGGAAGTTGATGGTCCAGTATTTATAAATGCAGTTTCACCATGTACGACAGAGTGGAAATTTGACCCTAAAGATACTATGCACTTAACTGACCTTTCTACTGACTCATTAGTGTTTCCATTATATGAAATAATTGATGGGCATGAGTTAAACATTACATACAGACCAAAAAATGTTGTGCCAGTTGAAGAGTATATGGCAGCACAAGGACGTTTTAAGCACCTTTTTAAAGATGAGTATAAGTACTTAATCAAAGAGTGGCAAGAGCGTGTAGATGCAAACTGGGCTTACCTAAACAAAAGAGAAGAAGCACGTGTATAATCTCTAGCTTTAGAATATCTCTTTTGCAGCTGATGAGTAAATGATAGGCTATATGGTCTAGCCATCTTACTCATCAAGTACAATCTTTCGTCTTTCTGAACTTGATTCAGAATCTAATATATCTATTTCAAAAAACAATCAAACTATTTCGCTAAAATACATATAATTAAAATTAAGGAATTATATCATGCCATTATTAGACTCTTTTACAGTTGACCACACTATTATGCCTGCCCCTGCGGTTCGTAAAGCAAAGGGAATGACTTCTCCTTCTGGAGATGCCATTACTGTATATGACCTACGTTTTTACAAACCAAATGTTGATAAAATGGATGGACGAGGAATTCACACCTTAGAACACCTTTTTGCTGGATTTATGAGAGACCATCTTAATTCCAAAAAGGTAGAGATTATCGACCTTTCTCCTATGGGATGTCGTACTGGTTTTTATATGTCAGTTTTGGGTACACCTGATGAAGAAACAGTTGCTAAAGCTTGGAAAAAATCTATGAAAGATGTTTTAGAAGTGAAAAGTGAAGCAGACATCCCAGAACTCAATATATATCAGTGTGGGACATATGAAATGCACTCACTTAAAAATGCTAAAAAAATTGCAAACGATATTTTAAGTGAAAAAATTGGAATCATGGATAATGAATCAATTAAACTTAGTAAGAAAAAATTGAAAGAGATAAACGGTTAATGCTACTTCTTGTTCCAATGAACTCAAAAGAGGTTCAAGAAGCAGAAATAACAAAAGTTTTAGAAGCTTCAGTATGGGCACAACTTCGTATAGAAGAGGGAGAACTTGTTGAAGTTCTCCATAGTGCAACATATGATGGTTTTGAGGATTTTAGTGAAGCTGTTGTAGTATGTGGCGATACTGAACCAGTGATGAATTTTATCGAAATATCCATGATGGTACTTGTCGCACACATACAAAAAAATATTGATGAAATAGTAGAAGCTTACCTCTTTCGTGAATTGCATGATTTAGCATATTAGGTAATTTTAATGGATTTAACACAGTTTTTAGAGCTTTTTAATCCATTACCTGGAAATCATTACCTACAAGTCACGACACAAACAGATGAAACTACACAAGCTATGTATGAGCTGATGAAAAAAGTAGATGGAGAGTTGAATTTAGCTATTTACAATGAGAATGAAATCACTGAAAGTGAAAATTTCCCAAATGCTAACGTGCAACATATTCAAAGTTTTAAGAAACCATTTCGAGCCCTCCCAAGAGATAATGACATAGTAGTGTTTAAAGATATATTTCACCTGCATGAAAACCCAAAAGGCATATTGAAAATAGCCTACACAACCCTCGCTAACAATTCAAATATAATTATTATGCAAAAAAAAGGCACAATGCAAGTAGAGGCAGTTATAGCTCTCCTTGAGACCTTAGAGTTCCGCTCCCCCAACCAAATAGATGTACTAGATGAATATGACCTCGTAGTGGCAAAAAAGATGCATATGTGGGGTAATGGTCTGTGAATGAAAATTTTACTGATGAACTACATACATTAAAACTGAGTGAGGATGGTACTTATACGGCTTACTCCAAAGAGTATGATGAGCATTATCACTCCACAAAAGATGGAGCTTTACAGGAGTCTTTAAAAAAACATGTCATTCCAGCATTTCGTGTGTGCAAAAAAAATGAGGTGAATATTTTAGATATCTGTTACGGCTTAGGTTTTAACACCTTAGCTACGATTGATTATTATGCAAAAAACAGACCAAACACAACTCTTAATATCTACTCTGCAGAGCTTGATAGCTCACTCGTAAAATCACTTGAAAATTTTATATATCCAAAAGAATTTGATGGATTTGGAGAGATTATTGATGCTATAAGTAGAGATGGATTTTATAAAAAAAAGAATGTCAAAATTGAAGTTTTTTTAGGCGATGCTAGAGAGTATATTAAAAAATTTGAAGACAAATTTGACATAGTATATCAAGATGCTTTCTCTGCAGATGTAAATCCTATGCTCTGGACAAAAGAGTATTTTAGCGATATTAAAAACACAATGAAAAAAGATGCTGTTCTTACAACATACTCAACCGCATTAAAGATTCGCTTGGCATTGCATGAGAATGGTTTTAAGGTGTATCTAAATAGTGGAGAGGGCTTTCGTGCCGCTACTATTTCCTCTTTAGAAGAGATAGAAGAGTTTAAAAAAGTAGATATGGAACACAAAATTTCTTGTAACCCTGATGTTCGACCCCTGCGAGATTAAGAGTTTATAACTGCTAAAAATTCCTCTCCAAATTGTTGATACTTTTTCTCTCCAATTCCATTGACTTCAAGCATAGTAGCTTTGTCGCTTGGCTTGTCATTTGCTAGATGTTTGAGTGTTTTGTCACTAAAAATTATGTATGCTGGAACACCCATTTCGCTAGCCATTTCACTTCGTTTATTACGAAGTTTAAGAAATAACTCATCATCATAGTCAAACTCTTTTACCTGTTTTACTCTCTTCTCTTTTTCGTTTATTTGTAATCTTGAAGATTTTATATCTACGGTTTTTAAAGATTTGAGTATTTGTATAGCATCGTTTGTAAGTTTTAAGACACTAAAGTCTCCAAGAGTTATAGTTTTGAGTTCTAAAAGGCGCTCCAATATAACAAACCACTCTTTTTTACTGAGTTGTAGTCCTATACCATACATAGAGAGTTTGTCAGCTCCATTAGAGATGATTTTTTGCTCTTTTGAACCTCTGAGTATATCAATGACATAGTTTTTTCCAAAACTTTGATTGGTTTTGTAGATGGCTGAGAGTATCATCTGAGCCTCTTTTGTGATGTCTTGGCGTTTATCATCGCTACTTAGACAGTTGTCACACCTATCATTGCATGCATCGAGGGTATCATCAAAATACTCTGCAAGTTGTTTGTGAAAACATATCTCTCCTGTTGCATATTTATATATTTGGTCTATTTTTTTCTCAAGGTGACCTTTGTACTCTTCATTTTGAATATCATGTAAAAAACGTTTATGCAGGACTATGTCACCTGCGTTAAAGAGGAGTAAAACTTCACAATCTTCACCATCTCTTCCTGCTCGCCCTATCTCTTGGTAATAATTTTCTTGCGATTTTGGAAGAGACATATGGACTACAAACCTGATGTCACTTTTATCTATTCCCATGCCAAAAGCGATGGTAGCCACCATAATGTCAACTTTGTCATTGACAAAAATTTTAAAATTTTGTTCTCGCACATGTTGCGGTAGTCCTGCATGATAAGCAAGAGATTTATAACCTGCTTGATTTAAAAAGCTACTTAACTCTTGCGCTTTTTTACGTGAACTTACATAAATAATACCACTCTCGTTCGTATGTCTTAAAAGAAAGTTTTTCAGTTGGGCTTGACCATTGCTAATGCGTCTTTGTGCAGAGATAAAGATGTTTTTGCGAAAAATTTTACCCTTTAGCACAAGTGGGTTTGTCACCCGCAATTCTCTGAGTATATCTGTTGTAACATTATCTGTACTCGTGGCAGTAAATGCGGCTATAGTTGTGTCTGGAAAATTTTCTTTTAAATTACCTAAACTACGATAATCATCACGAAATTCATGTCCCCATTGACTTATACAGTGTGCTTCATCTATAACAAAAAAGTTTATTTTTAGATTATGTAGTATGTTAATGGTATTGCCATTATTTAAACGCTCAGGAGAAAGATATAAAAATTTTAGTTCATTATTAAATGCTTTGGCTAAAATTTCTTCAATCTCTTCAAAAGTTTGTGCTGAGCTTATCATTTCAGCTTTTATGTTTTGTGCCTTAAGAGCTGAGACTTGATCTTGCATAAGTGCAATGAGTGGAGAAACAACGATTGTTATACCTTGCATAAGCATGGTTGGAAGCTGAAAAACAAGAGATTTTCCACCACCTGTTGGTAGTATCATAAGAAGGTCTTGATTATTTAAAATGGCATTGACACCCTCTTCTTGAAAATCACGAAAACTATTATGTCCAAAAATGTCTTTTAATATCTTGTATTTGATATGCTATCCTAATAATTAATAATGTGAAATGATGCCATGAATATAGTTTGCTTAGTATTTAAAAACTAATATTTATAGCATCTATCTGACCCCAAGAGAGTGTAGAGTCTTGAGTTTGGTGTTTGACAATATGTGAGATGTATCGAGCAAACATATCTGTTTCTATATTGACTTGACTCCCTTTTTTATAGTTTTTAAAGAGAGTCTCCTTCATTGTATGAGGGATGATGGTAAGTCGAAACATATTCTCTTTAACATCATTAACTGTGAGACTCACGCCATCAATAGTAATAGAGCCTTTAGGAACTATAAAAGGAATATGTTTTGCCTGCACTTTTATAAAAATATCATAAGAGTTACCAAGGTTTTTGATGTCATGTATAGTGCCAATAGCATCAATATGCCCTTGAACAACATGCCCTTCAAACTTATCACCCATCATCATGGCAGGTTCAATATGCACTTCATTTTTATAGTTTTGTATCACTAAATGTTTTTGGCTCTCAGGAGAGAGTTCTACACTAAAACCATCATTTGTTATGTTTATAACTGTTAAACAAGCCCCGTTAATAGCGATACTATCACCAAGATTAGTTTTAAGTTTTGCCTTTATGCTTAATGTACTACCAACAAAACTTTTAACAGTTGCTATTTCTCTTATTAAACCTGTGAAAATAATATATCCTTTTTAAAAGACTATTTTACCGTCTTCTTGAAGACCTTTAATAATCTCTTTTGCTTGTTCATGTCCAGCATAGGCAGCCTTGCGACATAAATCAAGAGCCTTATCGTTATCCATTTCACAACCAATGCCTTGGTCATACAAAAGACCTAAATTGTAGTGTCCCTGTGCAAGTCCACCATCAGAAGCCTTACTAAAACAAATGAAACATTTTGCATCATCTTTTATGACACCCAAACCATCTTTATATAATACACCAAGATTATTAAAAGCTTCTAAGTGTCCACGTTTTGCTGCTTCTTCATACCAAAAGGCTGCTTCGCTGTAGTTTTGAACACAACCAAGGCCGCGTTCTAACATCAGGGCTACTTCATATTGTGCTGGTGGTACTTCACGCTCAGCTGCCTTCATGTGAAGTTCATGTGCTTTAAACTGGTCATGAACAACTCCCCCTATACCATTTTCATAAAGAATAGCTAAGTTAAAAAGAGCATAAGGTTGCATAGCTTCTGCTGCTTTTGTATATAGCTCTAAAGTTTTAGCATCATCTTTTTCACACCCTTGTGCATTTTGGTACATAAATCCAAGTGATGCTTGTGCGTTGGCATCGCCTTCATCTGAAAGTTGTGTAAACAACTTAAAGGCTGTTTGAAAGTCTCGTGCATTGTATGCAGCATTTGCTTGTTTTATCATTACTTTTCATTCTCCGTTCTTATTGGTTGCCTAAAAGTTGTTTTATTCCCTTTGGCTTTTGCTTTTGCATCACGTATTTTTTCTAATAAATCATCTTTAGTATTTAAGTGTTCTTCTCGTATTTTATGCTCAAAACTCCCATCAATTTCTTCGTCATACTCTATAATTTCAGGTACATAATCTTTAAATAAATCATCACTCATCTTAAAAACCTTAACTAATTTAGTTTATATTATACAAATGATACTCAAAAATGCTAAAATTCGCATTAAGATAATAGAATGGATTTTTGAATGAATTATGATGTAATAGTAGTAGGTGGTGGTCATGCAGGTGTAGAAGCATCTTTAGCAGCAGCACGCATGGGAAATAAAACTCTTTTAATATCAATGCTCGCTGAAAATGTTGGGGCTACTTCTTGTAATCCTGCTGTTGGTGGACTTGCAAAGGGACATTTAGTGCGTGAACTCGATGCACTAGGTGGAGAAATGGGGCTTATTACAGATGAGGCTGGCATTCAGTTTCGCATACTTAATCAAACAAAGGGTCCAGCAGTTCGTGGAAGTCGTGCCCAAATAGATATGGATAAATATCGTATCATCGCTCGTAATATAATTTTAAATACAGAAAATTTGAGTTTAGCTCAAGAGACAGTAGAGTCTCTTGTTATAGAAAAAAATGAAATAAAGGGTGTAAAAACTGACCTTTTAAATGAGTTTTTTGCTCCAAAAGTCATTATTACATCAGGAACATTTCTTAATGGAATTATTCATATAGGTGAGATACAAAAAAAGGGTGGACGTTATGGAGAGGAGCGTAGTGTTGGACTTTCGGTATCTCTTAAAAATGATGCAGGGCTTGATATGGGACGTCTTAAAACAGGAACATGCGCAAGAATAGACAGTTCAAGTATTGATTTTTCTGTAATGGAAGAGCAGGCTGGTGATGAGCTTCCAAACCCTTTTAGTTTTCGTACTAATCGTGAAGAGTTTCGTGCAACTAAAAAACAGCTTCCTTGTTATATTGCCTATACAAATGAACTAACACATGAGATAATATCTTCAAATTTTTATAGAGCACCTCTCTTTACAGGTCAAATAGAGGGAAAATCTCCACGCTATTGTCCAAGTATTGAAGATAAGGTAAGTAAGTTTGCAGACAAAGATAGACACCATCTTTTTATAGAACCACAAACAATGGAGAATACAGAGTGTTACATAAACGGACTTTCAACTTCTCTACCACCAGAAGTACAGCGTGAAATGATTCACTCAGTTGTAGGAATGGAGAAGGCCAAGATAGTTCGTTATGGATATGCAATAGAATATGATTTTGTAGACCCGCGTGAGCTGAAACACTCACTTGAAACGAAAAAGATAAAAGGTCTTTATTGTGCTGGTCAAATAAATGGTACGACAGGTTATGAAGAGGCTGCTGCACAAGGTCTTATGGCAGGTATTAATGCCAGTCTTAGTCTACAAGAAAAAGAGCCACTCATTCTTCGTCGCGATGAGGGATATATAGGTGTTTTAATAGATGACTTAGTCACCAAAGGAACAAATGAGCCATATAGAATGTTTACCTCTCGTGCAGAGTATAGACTGCTCCTGCGTGAAGAGTCCGCAGACACTCGTCTTGGCAAATATGGACATGAATTAGGCCTCATAAGTGATGAAGAGTATGCAAGAGTTGTGAAAAAAGATGAACAAATCCGCTATGGAGCACAACTTTTAGAAGATACAAAGTTTACTCCAAACAAAGAGTTTAATGCTATTTTAGCACAGATGGATGAACAAGCACTTAAAGATGTTTCCACAGCACAACAACTTGTAGCTCGTAAAACTTTTGATGTGAAAAAAATGCTTACAATAGTTCCTGAATTAGCAAAATATGATGAATACATACAAGAAGAGATACTTGTTGAGGGAAAATATGCTCGTTACATTGACAAGCAAAGCGAAGAGATAAGGAGAATGAAAAAGTATCTTAAAATTTCTATTCCCGAAGGCTTCAACTTTACGGGTGTGAGCGGATTGAGTAGAGAGGTTCAAGAAAAACTTGTTTCTTTTGCTCCGCCGACACTCCAAGCTGCTATGAACATTTCTGGGATTACACCAGCAGCCATAGAAATACTCCACATCTATATAAAAATGGATGCAAAGAATAAACAAGTTGGATAATTTTTAAGTAGTAATAAACAAAATATTGTTTACAAATTGTTGTAATAAAGTGCTAGAATATCTCCAGATTATCACATATCCAGTCTAAGGAAATTTTATGCCACTTATTAAAACATATGAAAAAGAAGAAGCAACAGGTGAATTAGAAAAACTTTATGAAATGATTATTGCTATGCGAGGTAAAGTTGCAAACAATGCAAAAATTTTTAGTGCAAGTCCTGAACTACTCCGTCAGCAGATGGATTTTGTAAAATATTATATGAATCATCCGACACTTTCCATACCACTTTTAGCATCGCTGCGTGTACTTGTCTCAAGTGGTGAAGATTGCACATTTTGTATTGATTACAACACTGGTATGCTTATAAATATGGCAGGGTGGAGTTTTGAAGAAGTTCAAGCAATGCGTCAAGACATAGACAAAGCAAATCTACCACCTAGAGAAGTTGCTATGTTAAAAGTTGCAGTGAAGGCAATTAAAAATTCTCATGCAATAGATGCAAATGACTTAGAACCATTACGAGAGATGGGCTGGGAAGATAAAGACATTTTAGATGCTATTAACCATGCGGCAAGAATGCTCGCAACTGATATTATTTTCAATACCTTTAAGGTTGAAGTAGATTAAATGTTGATCTAGCTGAAAAAACTATTTAGAAAAAAAATGAAAATATTAGCTATCTCAGGCTCTTTGCGAGAAAAATCATACAACACAACTATTATAAATACTCTCGCATCCTTAAATACAGAAATAGAAATTTATAAAGATTTAGACAAACTTCCTTTTTTTAATCCTGATCTTGACATACATACTTTAAAAGAAGACTCCTCTCCAGTACAAGTAAAAATATTGCGTGAAAAGATAGCGGAAGCAGACTTACTCATTATAAGTACACCAGAGTATGCATTTGAAATTCCAGGTGTTTTAAAAAATGCTTTAGATTGGTTGGTCTCAGGCTCAAGTATGGTTGAAAAATCTGTTGTAGTCATAAGTGCTTCAACTTCTGGAATGGGTGCAGATAAGGCAAATGAAGTACTACGAAATTTGGTAAAAGTTTTAACTGGCAAGGAAGTTTCTCTTTTTTTAACGATAGATAGAGTAAATAAAAAAATTGACACTTCTGGCAGAGTTACAGACACTATTTTACTTGAAGAGTTACAAAAGATAAGCTGTAAAAAAGAGTAGCTTTACTTCTTGCTTTTATATTTTTTATCTTTGTGTGTTAGTTTATCTATTATGCTATTGCAATAAAATAGGTAATTTGTTATAATTTTGCATTATAAAAATAAAGGAGAGACTATGAAACATCACAATAAACAGATTTCAAAACCAATGTCAGGCACTTATGCTGCAAAGGCTTCTCTCCTCCTCTTATTCCTGCTGTAATCTTTTTTACATTAAATTCCATATTTTTACTTTTTAGTTTTGCTTTTTAGAATGCAGTGCATTTATATATAAGCATATTATTTTTATTGTTAATTTTTAAGGACAAATCTATGTGTAGTCACATAAAATATAGACCATATCCAAGGGTGGAGTTGGAAAAGAGAGAGTGGGCGGATAAAACTGCTACAAAAGCACCTAGTTGGGTAAGTACGGATTTACGAGATGGAAATCAAGCTTTGAAAAACCCTATGGCAATAGAGCAAAAAGTTGCCTATTTTAAAGCTTTGGTGGAGTTTGGCTTTAAAGAAATTGAAGTTGCATATCCGAGTGCATCACAAACCGAGTTTGATTTTTGTCGTAAATTGATAGATGAAAAATTAATTCCCAATGATGTTACAATTGGTGTGCTTGTTCCATCAATAGAGCGTCATATAATTCGAAGTTTTGAGGCATTGAAAGATGCAAAACACATCAATATGCACTTATATAATCCAACTGCTTCCAACCAAAGAGAAGTGGTATTTCAATCTAGTGAGGAAGAGATTATTACCTTGGCATTGCAAGGAGTGGAATCTATAAAAAAAGAGATACAAAAGTTTGAGGGAGAAGTAATTTTTGAGTACTCACCAGAGAGCTTTTCGCAAACAGAATTAGAGTTTGCCTTGAAGGTTTCAAATGCAGTTATCCAAGCATACGAACCAACACATGAAATTCCTATGATACTTAATTTACCAAATACTTTAGAGGCAAGCTCGCCAAATATTTATGCAGATCGTATTGAGTGGATGAGCAAACACATCAAAAATCGTGAGAGTGTTATTATTAGTACACACCCTCATAATGATAGAGGATGTGCAGTAGCAAGTGCTGAACTTGCTGTATTAGCAGGAGCACAAAGGGTTGAGGGAACTATACTAGGCAATGGTGAGAGAGCAGGAAATGTCGATTTGATTACTTTGGCATTTAACTACTATTCGCAAGGGATAGACCCAAAATTAAATATTGAGAAAGTGGATGAAATTTTGAATCGCGTTACTCAGATTACAGGGGCAAGTGTACCTGAACGTCACCCATATGTTGGCTCTATGATTTATACGGCATTTTCTGGAACACATCAAGATGCTATAAAAAAAGGAATGAAACATCATAAAGATGTGAAAAGTTCTATCTGGGAAGTTCCCTATTTGGCTATTGATCCACAAGATATAGGACGTGCATATAAAGATTTAATCCGTATCAATTCGCAGTCTGGTAAAGGTGGCATTGCTTATGTATTGCAAGAGATATATGGTATTGAAGTGCCTCGTGGGATGCAAGCAAACTTAGCACAAGAAGTAAAGAAAATATCACAAAAGAGGGGTGGTGAGATTAGTAGTGATGCGTTACTTGGTATTTATGAGGGAATGTTAGAGTCTCAGGTTAACAGCTGGAATTCTCAGAGATACAACAAGCATGCTTCTTTCGTATCAGATTTGGCATTGCCAGTTGTAGATTTACTTGCACCTAAAGAGAATGAAGAAATTCTTGACTTAGGATGTGGTGAGGGAACTTTGGCTTGTGAGATTCAAAAAAGTGGTGCAAAAGTAATGGCAGTGGATTTGAGTGATGCCATGGTTGAGAGTGCAAAAGCAAAAGGAATAGATGCACATGTAATGAGCATAACAGAATTGCCTTTTCAAAATAATTTTGATGCAATCTTTTCTAATGCCGCACTTCATTGGGTTAAAGAGAGTGAAAAAGCAGTAAAAAAAATATATGAAGCTTTAAAAACAGATGGAAGGTTTGTCGCAGAATTTGGTGGTTATGCAAATGTGAAAACAGTTGTTGAGGCAATGCAAAAGGTATTTGAATCGCATAAAAACTTTGGAGTGTTTGAAAACCCTTGGTACTTTCCAAGTGAAGCAGAGTATAAAAAACTTTTGGAGTCGCATGGATTTCTGGTAGAATACATTGAGTTAATTCCTCGAGCAACACCCGTAGATGACATTGCCAATTGGCTTGATTTGTTTGCAAATGGAGTAACAAGGCATTTAAACAATAATGAAATCTCTTTGTTTAAAGAGGAAGTGCAGTCTCTTGTTGAAAAGAAATTGTATGATGAAAATAAAGGCTGGCATGTAGATTATGTGCGTTTAAGAGTCAAAGCAGTAAAGGTATAAGTGATGGAGAATATATTTATAATTGATTATGTGTTTCTTGGAGTTTTTGTTGGATTTATGGCTGGACTTTTAGGTGTTGGCGGTGGTGGCATTATGGTTCCTATCTTTTCCATGCTGTTTGTGATGCAAGGATTTGCAACAGCTGAAGTGATGCACCTCGCTCTTGGAACATCCATGGCAACAATAATTTTGACTTCTTTTGCAAGTATGCGAGCACATCATAAAAGAGACAATGTAGCAGTGGCTATGGCATTTAAAATAGCTATTGGGGTTGTTTTTGGTACTTTTGTGGCTACCTTTTTAGCATCATATCTTAAAGGTATTTACTTGGCACTTTTTTTCAGTGCATTTATGGGTTTTGTGGCATACTCAATGTTTAAAAAAACACACTACTATCATAATGACACACCCCACGGCATTTTAGGTAATATCTTGAGTGGTACATTTATTGGTGGCATTTCTGCTCTTGTTTCCATTGGTGGTGGCTCGCTAAGTGTACCATACTTGATGCGCCAAAACTTTGATATAAAACGAGCCATAGGAACCTCCGCAGCGATAGGTTTTCCAATAGCAATCTCAGGAACACTAGGCTATCTTATAAATGGATGGGAACATACTGACTGGAGTCATTATATTGTAGGGTATATTTATCTTCCTGCCGTTGTTTTAGTGGCAGTTAGTAGTGCTTTTACTGTACCGCTTGGAGTGAAGTATGCCACGAAACTACCAACTGACAAACTCAAAAAGATTTTTGGAGTTTTATCGGTAGTATTAAGTCTTAAAATGCTTTTTTCAGTTCTTTAATATACAAATAAATGTAACATGCACTCTTTGCCATAAGGTTTACGGGAGTAGTGGTTTTTAGCATGATGTACGATAAGTGCATGATACTCTTGGTAAACTTTAATGCGTTGCACTTTGGGTATGCAACTCTCTAGTGCCTCTTGCATTGTAGCCTTCACTTCTTCATATTTTGATTTTTCAGATATGAGTTTCAAGGAGAATAACACTCTTTTAGTGTAAGCATCTACAACAAACTCTTCTTGGTTGTATGCATAAAGCAATATGCTCTCAGCTGTTTCTTCTCCAATACCTTTGATACCCAAAAGAGCCTCTCTTGTTGGAGTAGTACCATTTAAAGTCTCAAAAAAATGGAGAAAGCCTAGGATGTATTTAGATTTTTGATTAAAATACCCAGATGGCTTAATAGCAAGTTTAAAAGACTCTTGATCTAAATTCTTTATGCCTTGTGGTGTTAGTGCATTTAAAGTTTTGAGATTGTGTAGAGATTTTACAACGGAAGTAAAAGCAACATTTTGTGTTAAAAACGCTCCTAGACATATTTCAAATACTTCCGACTCCGTTTTAGGAAAACTATAATTGCCTATGTGATAGTCTAAAGAGTTGACATCTTTTTTGTCGTAATTTATGAGAGGCCACCAACCCTGTTGACCGTAAGTTTTGTATAGAATTTTGTATAGAGTAAAAATTTTATTTTTGCTCATTATTTGCTATTTCCCAAGAATGAATTGCATGTTTTCTAACTTTACCCCAGTGATAGTCGCCTATCTCTCCATTTTGTCGTATGACTCTATGACAAGGAATAAGAAAAGCGATGGGGTTTTGTCCTATTGCCGTACCTACAGCTCGAAAAGCACGATTTCTTCCTATATGATGTGCTATGTCGCTATACGAACTCAAACTTCCAAAAGGCAGTTCCAAGAGTGCTTTGAAAACATTTATTTGAAAATTTGTTCCTGAGACAAGTACTGAAAGTGGATAGTCTTTTCTTTTTTCGATATTAAAAATTGCTTCTACTGCATGTTTTGTTTTGCTTTGAGAATGGCAAAGTACAGCATTCTCCCACATTAATCTTAATGCCTCGAACTCTTGAGCAGAATTAGATTCTATAAAGGATAATTTACAAATGCCATATTTCGTTATTGCAATAAATACTTTACCAAAAGGTGTATTATGAATACCATAGTCTATATGCAAACCAATACCTTTTGTCTTGTACTCACCAGGAGTAACCGCTTCAAGATTTACAAAGTGTTCATGCAAGCGTGAGCTACTACTTAAACCTATATTTAAAGAGACATCTAAGAGAGAATTCTGTTCACTAAGGAGTTTTTTTGCATGTTCAACAGTAATAGTTTGTAAATAGCGTTTAGGAGTAACACCTGCCCAGCGAGAGAACATTCTCTGAAAGTGTGCTTCACTTAAACCTATGTGATTAGCTATCTCTTTTAAGGTTGGTTGAGTATGAACATTGTTATTTATGAATTCTATAGCGATTTTAATTCTTTTATAATCTGATTCCATGTCATTTCCGCTTATTATAATATTGGTGTAATTATAGACATAATAAATGACTGAATCAATCCGGATTATGCTATTTGAATAAAATGAGAAATTATAATACTCATTATATAGTAGCATAATCCAGAGAAGCTTAGCATCAGGTTTTATGATAAAGACTAAATATTTACAACATAAATAATTAATCTTTTTGAGGGTACAATCATATTTAAAATAAGATTTTTGGGATATAAACAATATGAAAACATACTACTACGTACATACAGGACATAGAATAGGACTTGATAGATTTCGTCGGGCAGTTGCTATTTTAAATGCACTAGATGAAGATATAACACTTTTAACATCAGATTATCGTATAGCTCAAGTATCTCATGATTTTGGCATAGAAAATAGTGTTGGTTTGGATGTGGTGCGTAACATTCCACAAATTGCGAACAATGGAGATAGACTCATATTTGATTCTGATGAAGCAAACCCTATTATGCTCGAGGATATGAAACAGTATTTTTCAACATTCATACAGATTAAAAACGACACCATTGCAGTAGAAAATAAGTTTTTAGATGCAAAATCTCAAGAGAAAAGTGTTCATATTTCATACTTTTTTGGTGATGACGATTATGAAAAAGATTTAGAAAAAAATTTAGATTTTTTAGCTGGTTTAGAAGTTCATTTACAGCTTGGATTTTACTACTTTTTAGATTATGAAGATATGTTAAAAAAGCAGTTTAAAAATTATTTTGAGTTTGAAGAGTATGATGAAATGATTCAAAAAACAGATATTCTTATAAGTTGTTCTCCTCAGGCAATTTTAGACTCTTTAGCCTCTGGTGGCAGACCTGTTTATGTTCAAAGAGAGGATTATGTAACTGATTTTAATGAGAAATTTCAAGAATTGAATGTACCTATTATTTATAATTTTGATGCTCAAAAGTTAGAAGAAATTTTAAAAACAATAGATACTTTTTGTTACACATATGAGGGTATTCATGAGCAAAAAATCATAGATTTTATAAAAGGTAACTTGATTTTGCATTAATTAAATATTTTTTCAGTATAATATCAAAAATTCCACAAACAAGCGAGTAAATATGAAAAATATGGGCCGTAGAGGTTTTATGGGTAAAGCATTTGGTGGTGTTGCCGGTGTGGGTGCAGTAGCTGCACTCTATGCAATGAAAAAATCTTGGGATCCTCTTCCAAGTGTAAAAGCATCTGGATTTACAACACTTGACATGTCCGCTTATAAAGAGAATACATTAGTCGTAGAAAAATGGCGTGGTAAACCAATCTTTGTTTTAAAATATACCCCTGCAATGATAGCACAAATGAATAGTGCTCAAAAGCCGAGAATCATTACAATTGGTAGTGCTTCTTATCTTGTAGCCATAGGTCTATGTACACATCTTGGTTGTATACCAGGCTATAAGAAAAAAGAAGAAAGTTTCCTTTGTGCATGTCATGGTGGTACTTATGATTTGGTTGGGAATGTTACAAAAGCCCCACCGCCTCGTGCTCTTGATATTCCTCCTTTTAAGATTAATGGCAATACATTAGTTTTAGGTGAAGCAGGACCAGAGTATAAACAGATGAAAGAAAACGGCATTACGCTTTAAAAAGGGAAAATATGGCACATTTTACAAAAGCTACAAGTGTTAAAGATTGGCTAAACCAACGTTTGGCCATTGAAAAAGTTGAAAAGGTTATGGCATCTGAGTATTGGATACCAAAAAATATAAACTTCTTATGGGCAATGGGTATGATTTTAGTTATTACTTTTGTACTTCTTTTGGTTTCAGGTATATTTTTACTTATGTATTATCAACCAAATGTAGATTTAGCATTTGATAGTGTAAACTATACAATTATGAGTGAAGTTGGTTTTGGATGGCTCTGGAGAAACATTCATGGTGTTGCTGCATCGGTTGTTTTTTTAATTATTTATATTCATATGTTTACTGGAATTTATTATGGTTCTTATAAGAAGGGGCGTGAAATGATTTGGATTTCAGGAATGTTTCTTTTTATAGCCTTTTCAGCTGAGGCATTTTCAGGTTATATGCTTCCATGGGGTCAAATGTCTTACTGGGCAGGTATGGTTATTACTAATCTTTTTTCTGGTGGGAGTCTACATGCAGATGGTTTAGTAGAGTGGATTCGTGGAGATTATGTTCCAGCTCAAGCATTCTTAACACGTTTTTTTATGCTTCATGTGCTACTCATTCCTGTTGCTATTATGGGGCTTATTGCTCTTCATTTTGCAGCACTTCGCATACCTCATGTTAATAACCAAGACGGTGAAGAAATTGACTTTGATGTTGAGAGTAAAAAATACTTAGCAGGAGATAAGGTAGGAAGTAAAGTGATTCGCTTTGCAAATGACTTTATGTCTAAAGATATGATGGTTGTTGGATTTTATCTTGTTTTTTTCTTCTATCTTGTTTTTTATCATTATGGTTTTGCAATGGATCCTGTTAATTTTGATCCAGCAGATGGTTTAAAAACACCAACACATATTTATCCTGAGTGGTACTTTTTATGGTCGTATGAGATTCTTCGTCCATTTTCCACAAATATAGGTCTTATGGCATTTGCTTTTGCACAAGTGATTTTTATGGGATTACCATTTTTAGATAGAAGTCCAAATGCCATTCCCGCATCAAGAAGAGGTCTATTTAAGTATTGGTTTTGGGCAATGCTTGTAAATATGATAACATTGACAGCTATGGGAAAACTACCACCTGAGGGTATTTTTAGTAGTATAGGTTTTTATGCTGCATTGTCATTTATATTACTGTGGATAGCACTTCCAATTATTACAATTTTAGAAAAAAAAGCTTAAGGAGATAGGAATGAAAGAATTATTAATTTTAGCAATTGTGACTGTTTTTACACTCATTACATACTATCTTGTTGAGCCTTTTGCACATTCACAAATGCATAAACATGTAGAGAGTGAAGGTTTTGCTTATGCCGATTTACAAGCAAATATTAAAAAAGGTGATGTGACTCGTGGAAAAGCTTTAGTCATGGGTGCTGGTGCTTGTACGGGATGCCATGCTATTAAAGTGGCAGGTGTAGCAGCGACAATGGATGCTGTAACTGCTGGTGCATCTTATGGTGTAAATCCACCAGATTTAAGTAATGCAGGTATTGTATTTGATGCGAAGTTCTTAAATGATTTAATCAAAAATCCAGCACATGCACTTATGGTTGAACAAAAATTTGATGTTAATGCTGGAGAGATGCACCCTATGATTCCTTTTTATGGAGCAGGTGGAAATATGGATCAAGAGATTGAAGATATGATAGCATACCTTCAATCTATTGCAGTAAAACCAGAAGGGTTAACGCCCAAAATAGCTTATGAAACTGCATGTGGAAGATGTCATGCAGTAAAATATGATAAATGGACACAAATAGGTTCAAAACCAATATTCAAACATAAAAAAGATGCATTAGCATTTGATATAAAAGTTTTAGAGTATCAAGATACACTCAAAGCTTATATGGGTAAATTACCACCAGATTTGAGTATGTACATCCGTTCACGTGGTGAACATTATATTAAAACATTTGTCGAGAATCCACAAAATTATCTTCCAGGTACATCTATGCCTCGTGTTGGTTTGACATCTGAATCAGCAAAGAAAGTGATAGAATATCTTGAAGACTCAGGTGATGCAAAACGCCATGAGCGTGAAAAAGTTGGAGCGAATGTAATGATTTATATTATATTCTTTGCAATATTTGCTCTTCTGTGGAAAAAACAGATTTGGCGTAAGCTTCATTAAAACTTGACATAGGAGAAGTGATTCTCCTTTATTCATCGTTAAGTTTTATCTCCACTGTCCTGCATAAAATATCATGCAGGGACTTTTTATCTTTTCTGTAGAGTGGTAAGAGTAAACCTAAAACAATAGTAGCAGAAAACAAAAAAATTATAAACCGTAACAGTGCTCTTAAAAAAGATATATTTCCCCCATTATTACTATCTACTACTTTTAAGCTATAAGCTTTTTTCCCTGGAGTTTGTCCCATTTTTGATAAAAGCAATGCATATATTAATCCATAAAGTGTTACCGCAATAAGTGGTGCTATTTGAGAATTTTGAAACTCATCTTTACCATTTAAAACAAGATAGGTTGTAATATAAAGAATAGGTGCATAAATCATAAACATATCTGTTATAAGTGCTTTTATCTTTAATGGATAGGGTGCATAGTGAGCTTTGGTCGTTTTTTTGTCTTGAGTTTTTGTTTGTTGTTTTAATTTTCTGAATCTCATATAAAATTATAACAAATTTTATGTATAATAGGTCCTATAAAATAGAGGAAGCTTTATATGAAAAGAATTATGTTTATTATCTCGTTCATTGTGTTAGTATTTACATCCTGTTCAAATATGCAAGTTGGTTTTGAAAAGGACAGTCCATTTTATGGTGGTGGAGTTGTTTATATTTACCTTGGAGATGTAAAAAGCATAGATAAATATAGGGTATATATAAATAATGAAGACACATCTGTTGATCTTTGTGCAAATACAAAGACTCGTTTTGGTATTGTAGAGGGACAAACAAATATACAAGTTGTAAAAGGCAGAGAGACTGCTTCTATAGATATATTTTTAAATAAATCAAATGAATACTATTTAAAAGTTATTACAAATGAAAAGAATACAATAATGCTTGTTCAAGTCCCAAAAAGTAGTATAAATACAAATGTGAAAATTACACCTCTTTATATGAGTGAAAAAGCAAAAAAGGCCTCCACAGAAGCTGATGCAACAGCAATTAAGACAGATTATGATGAAGATTCTAATGTAAGTAAATTTACAAAAACTCCAGCTAATGGAGATACTATATTTTATTATGATCCTCAAGAGGGTGAATAAGGTTAGGTTTATTTCAACTACAAAAGATATAATTGCAAAATATATAACCAAAGTATAGGGATATAAATGCTAATAGATAGTTATGATAGAGTAGTTGATTACTTAAGAGTTTCAGTTACAGAAAGATGTAATTTTAGATGCCAGTACTGTATGCCAGAAAAGCCATTTTCATGGGTTCCTAAAGAGAATTTACTTTCGTTTGAAGAACTTTTTGAATTTATGAAAGTAGCAATAAATGAAGGTGTAAAAAAAATTCGTATAACGGGTGGCGAACCCCTCTTGCGTGAAGACTTAGATAAATTTATTAAAATGATTTATGATTATGAACCAAAGATTGACCTCGCAATGACAACAAATGCTTTTTTATTAAAAGGGACAGCACAAAGACTTAAAAATGCAGGACTAAAACGTATAAATGTTAGTATAGATACACTCATACCAAGTGTTGCAGAAGATATCGCAGGTAAAAATGTACTTAAAAATGTTTTAGCAGGTGTAGAAGAGGCTCTGAAGGTTGGTCTTAAAGTAAAAGTAAATATGGTTCCTATGAAAACAGTTAATGCAAATGAAATTGTTGATGTCTTAGAGTATTGCAAAGAGCGTAATATGTCTATACGATTTATAGAGTATATGGAAAACAAGTTTGCAAAAGAAGGAATTACAGGATTAAAATCTCCTGAACTTCTAACAATTTTAAAAGAGAAGTATAATTTTGAGGATGAGGGTTTTGATGGTACCTCTCCATCCCACTACTACAAGATGGATGATGGATATAGGTTTGGAATAATTGAACCATATGCAGATGATTTTTGTGCAAAGTGTAATAGAATTAGACTTACAGCAGAAGGACAACTCATTCCTTGTCTCTATTTTGATGAGGCGATGAGTATTGCCGAGTCTATTAAAAAAGGTGATATAAAGGGAGCAGCTGCAGTTCTTAAAGAGGTTGTTCGGACAAAACCTGAAAAAAATCGTTGGGGTGGTGAAGATGGTGAAATTTCTGCCCGTGCATTTTATGAAACAGGTGGTTGAGGTGTGATTTATCTCGTTGAACACTTCTACTCAATTCAGGGTGAAGGAAAATATGTAGGTACTCCCTCTCTTTTTTTTCGTTTTGGTGGATGCAATATGAAATGTGAAGGTTTTGGCTGTGAAGAGATTGCTAAAGATGGCGCTAAAGTTCTTGGGTGTGATACAGTTTATGCCGTAAATAAAGAACACTTCTCTCACTCTTGGATAGGGATAAACAATGCTCAAGAGCTTCTAAATATACTAAACCTATATGAGCTGCCTGATGGAGTGGATATAGTTTTAACAGGAGGTGAACCTCTTATCTATGCGAATGATACAGTTTTTGTAGATTTTTTAGAAGTATTGGTGGAGCAGGGACATAGAATCACCTTTGAGACAAATGGTTCTTTAAGCATTGATTTTGAAAAATTTGAAGTCTATAAAAAGTGTGTTTTTGCACTCTCTGTAAAACTTTCAAACTCGCACGAACCTTTTGCAAAACGTATACGAGGTGGTGTTATATATGAAATTGCATCAAATGCCAAAGATGCTTTTTTTAAGTTTAGTATAGACACTGAGTCTATTAACTTGGGACTAGAAGAGGAGTTAGATGAAATTTTACTTCACTCTCCAAAAACAGCTGTTTACTGTATGCCTCTTGGTGGAAATAAAGAGGAAGTGGAGTCTAATACAAAACCTCTTATAGAATTTTGCAAGGCAAAAGGGTATAATTTTAGTGATAGACTTCACATAAGAATTTGGGATATAAATAAAGGTGTTTAGATGATAATAAGAAAACTTTTTAAATTTGAAAATGCTCATATCGTAAGAGATTGCTCTAGTGTTAAGTGTAGAAGTTCTCTTCATGGTCACTCATACAAAGTAGAACTCCTTTTTGAGTCTAACTTTTTAGATAAGGGACAGATGGTCTATGATTTTGGTTTGATGAAACAAAATATGAAAGACCTTGTTGAGTCTTTTGACCATGCTATTGCTCTATGGTCTGGTGATGATGTAGAATATATACAAGATATGAAAAAACACTCTGCACGCTGGATTGAACTTCCAGTTTCTCCTTCTGCAGAACAGTTATCACGTGTCATTTTTGTTATGATAGACAAACTCTTAGAACTCACAGCAACGGTTAATGGCGAAAAAGAGGTAAAACTGCACTCTATAATAGTTCATGAGACTGCAACAGGGTATGCACAATGTTTTAAAAAGGATGCTTACTCAGATTTGATGGGAGTTATACATTTAAAAGATATATATTTTTCAGATGCTGTAAGAGAAGATTTTAAGGATACGAAAGTTTTTGAAAAACTCAGAAGTAATGAAAAATTTATAAATCCGACTAGTGTTTAGGAAGAGTTTTGTCTAAACTAAGAGAGTTAATATTAAAATACCCTCAATCTGCACTCGTTTTGCTTGTCTTTGTAGTCTATTTTTATTTTATGCAAGATATGTATCTACCAACCACAGGTGATCAAAAAACATATATTGCACAAGCATTAGAAATGCACAGGGATGGACACTGGTTTATACAGACACTTTTTGATGAGAGTAACTATTATAAGGGACCGCTGCATTTTATATTTTTACGAGTAGGGTTTTATCTTTTTGGCATACATAGTATGTTTGCTCTTGTTTACATGAACTTCTTTGGACTTATACTTTTGTCTATTTTACTCTATCGATTTTTATTTTCATCTTTAGAAGATAAAGGCTGGGCATTCTTTTATGCTTTAAGTGTTGTGTTGAGTGTAGGTGTGTATTCACACTCTTTTGCCTCGCAGATGGAAGCGGAACTTGTTGTTTGCTACGGGATAGCACTCTATCTGTTAGCTAAACTAGATAAAGACAATTCCCTTATAACACAACTTCTTTTATGGAGTGTTATCGGTTTGAGTGGCTGGTTAAAGTCTCCTGCATATAGTGTTTTCTTAGCATTGAGTGTTTTTCTTTACTGGTCAATGACTGCACAACTTAAATATAGAATTTTAAAAAAAGACTTTTTGATTGCTTTTATTTTTGGCATAGCAGTTGGGATGTTAGGGTATATCCCTATTCTCATTTATGATGCAGACTCCTTTATTCAAACTTACATCATACGTGAATCTTTGAGTAAGGGCGCGAATGGTGTTCCTTGGACAGCTGCTTTTTTCCCTATATTTACCTATTTTTTAGCTCCTTGGATGTTTGTGGCAATCTTTTCATACCTTCTTGCCATTTATAAAACACTCTTTAAAAAACCAGATATTTTAAACGAGAAGGAGAGAAGACTTATAAAATTGGGTATTGCTTTCTCTTTGCCAACACTGGCATTTTTTACAATTCATCCTTATCGAGGTGATATTTATGCCTTACCTATAGTGAGTGCAACAATGCTTATGGCATATGTTTTTTTTAAAGCTTATTTACGAGAGTATGAAAAAACTTTTATTTGGATGATGCGCCTAAGTGCTATAGTTTTAAGTATTGTTCCTTTGCTTGTAATAGCTTTATATTTGCATCTTTCTCCTATGCCTGAGTGGTGGTCTCCTCTACTTTTTCCTTTAGCCATATTTACTTTGGTATTTACACTTTGGTTCGTATTTTCTCAGAGTAAAAAAGTTTTAAAAGATTCACCTGTACTGCTTAGTGTGGCGTTTATACCATTATTACTGACTCTTAACCTTATGCTCCAAACCTTTGGCAAAGCGGAGATGTTAGGACTCAAAGAGTATGCCAAAAGAAATGCCATTACAAAACCAATAGGTGACTATGACCTTTATAAAAATTACTGGAATGAGTATGGTGCACTAAACTTTTGGAGTGGTTTAAACATTGTTGGACTGCACGAAAAAGATAAACTCATGGTATTTTTGAAGAATGGTGGCTCTGTAATTGTTGAAGATAGTGGACGGCTAAAACAGTTTAAAGCGAATCTTCCAAAGGAGTACAGCATGGATGATTTTGAAGTTCATATCTGGAAACGCTGGCTCACACATGGAAAAGGTCCAAATGGTGAAAGCATGTTTTTAAAGTACTGGTACTCTAAAAATATTACTGATATTGAGAGAGACTTTTATATATTGAGATTAAAAAAACATAGTTAAAATCACATGTAATGAACAGGATTTAAGAAGTTACCAAACTATTATATTCTTTAGAAGTAAAATTAAACTTTGTGCTTATCACTTTTACTTCGCTATTTTCTTTGATAAGTGAACTTGTTTCACTTATCATTATGAAGCCATTTGCATAGGCTAGAGGTGAGACCATACCCGGAGCAAAATGTTCACAAGCTGTGAAAAACTCTCCATCAAAGTAACCAGGGACCAAAGTACGTCTTCCAGCTTTTAACTTGTAGTCTGTTTTCATTTTTGCAATTATTGTTGAGATAAATTTTTTCTTTGCTCCACTCAGTGCATAGATAATACTTTGAGCAAAAAGTTCAAAGTTCAGTGCAGATGCAAGTGGATTACCAGGAAGGTTCAAGATGAGAGTATCACCAATTTTACCAAAAGTGGTTGGCTTTCCTGGTTTTATCTCTATTTTGTCAAAGAGTATGTTATACCCAAATGCACCAAATGCTTCTTTGGTAAAGTCAGCATCACCAACACTAACCCCTCCGCTTGTTATGACTAAATCACATTCTAAAGCACTTCTAATGTGTGTTTTTATATCTTCTATAGTATCACGAGCTGTTCCTATAAATTCAACCTCACAGCCAAGCTCTTTCGCACGAGCTAGGAGTGTTGGTGTATTTGTATTGTAGAGTTGGTATGTTTCTACCTGTTCAAAGTGCATTTTTAGTTCATTTCCCGAAGCAAAAAGGGCTACTCTAGGTTTTTTGTATACTTTTATATGGCTTATGCCTTGAGAGGCAAGAAGAGTAATTTGGTGTGCATCAATTTTTTCTCCTTTACTGAGAAGTTTACTCCCTTTTTTGATATCTTCACCGGCTAAGCGTATATGTTTGGAGAGAGTAAGATTCTCTGGTAATTTCACACCATTATCACAAGAAGTTATATCTTCAATGGGTACAATACATTGTGTTCCAAGCGGAATTTTTGCTCCTGTCATAATTTTTATGGCAGAACCAGCTTTAAGTTCATCATGAAAATCATCACCAGCAAAAATTATCTTACTAACACACACCTCTTCTCCTGAATTAACAACTTTTACGGCATAACCATCCATAGCAGAGTTGTCAAATGGCGGTAGGTTATGTGTGGCTGAAATCTCTTCTGCTAAAATAGAACCAAGAGCCTCCTCTATGGGCATTATTTTTAATACTTTAGGTTTTACATTTGTATAAATTAACTCTATTGCTTTCTCTACACTTATTGCCATTTTTTTTTGCCTCTTTGTTTAATGAAGATATTTTACTATAATTTCGCTATGAATGAAATGTATACAATGGGTTTATCCCTACATAGTTTTGGAAGTGTTGCTATTTTGGTAGTTATTTTTATGAATCTTTTTTTACTTATAAGTACAAAAGAGTTAAAAAAGTACAAAAGAATAAATGCAATTTTTCTTATACCTTTGACATGGACAATATTTGGTCTAGTTATTTTTACTGGTACCATTATGATGGCAGCAAAACATTTAGAGTTTACATTTGAAAATATTGTGATGATATTTTTAAGCCTTGTTTTTATTGTTTTAGAGAGAAAACGCATTAAAGCACTCTCTTTTTTAAATGATTCAAAAGAACGAGTTTTTGATGGGTACAGACCTTTTGCAAGAAGAATACTGCAAGTTGAATTTATACTTGTTTTACTTATAGCTTTTTGGATGTGGATGTTATGATTTATGCTTTTGAGCAAAGAGCAGGGGACTCTAGACTCTCTTTAAAGGGAGAACTTTATAAATACCTTATAAAAGCACGTCGTCATTGTATTGGTGATGAACTTAGTTTTAGAAATAAAGAAAATATAGAGACACTCTACAAATACAGGATTATAGAGATTGAACCAAGGCTTGTTCATTTAGAACTTTTAGACTCGAAGAATCATGCAGTTAAGAGTCATAAAGAATTGCATATAGCATGGTGTATAATAGACTCAAAGTCAATAGAAAAAGTTTTAGCGTCTTTGTGCGAAATAGGTGTAAGTAAAATCTCTTTTATTTCTTGTGAGCGAAGTCAAAAAAACTTTAAACCAGACTTTAAGCGCTATGAGAGAATAGTAGAGGCTTCTATGCAACAAAGTGGAAGAACATCTTTTATGGAGTTTGATACTTATAAAAATATACAAAGTTTCATCAAGCAGTTTCCAGATACAAAGGTTTTTGACTTTGCACAAAAAATTTTAGATGAGCAGTATGATTTTAAAAGAGTACTTATAGGATGCGAAGGAGGGTTCTCTCTTACTGAAAAAGAGATGCTAGAAACTCAAGAGATATTTAGACTTAACTCTCCTATGATTTTACGCTCTGAGTCTGCTGTGATGGCAGTTGCATCAAAAGTTTTACTCTAATTTTTCTTTTAAGAAATATTTAGGTATAATTTCAACTCTAAAAATCCGCACCCATACGGATTCAAAAAATATATAGCTGTGCGTACCGAGACGCATTGCAAAAGGCAAAAAAATGAAAAAAGATTTACACCCTAACTTAGTAACTTGTGCAGTAACTTGTGCTTGTGGTAATAGCTTTGAGACGAAAAGCGAACTTGAAATAATGAAAATTGACATTTGTAATGAGTGTCATCCATTCTTTACAGGCGAAGAGCGTATGGTAGATACTGCTGGACGTATCGAGAAATTTAATGCTCGTTATGCTAAAAAATAATCTTTAACTTTTAAAGATTTTCTTATATGTTGTCCTTAGTTCCAACCCCAATTGGAAATATTGGCGATATCTCACTTAGAAGCATAGAACTTCTAAGTCAGGCAGAAATACTTCTATGTGAAGATACCCGTGTCACAAAAAAACTCATTCACATTCTTAAAGATCGTTACGATACCCGTTTTTTAGAACATCAAGAGTTTATACCTTTACATTCTCATAATGAACAATCTTTTATTGAAAAACTAGAACCTTCTTTTTTTGAGAAAAATGTTGTTTATGTGAGTGATGCGGGTATGCCTGGTGTAAGTGATCCAGGGCAAGCACTTGTAAATTACTGTCTTAAGCACTCCATAACTTATGATGTTCTCCCAGGAGCTAATGCTCTTTTGACAGCCTTCGTTGCAAGTGGTTATGAAGAGACACAAATGCTCTTTCTTGGTTTTTTAGACCATAAAGGTGCTTCACGCAGTGCAGGTTTGCAAAGAGCTCTCTTTAGTGGGTATACAACTATTCTTTATGAATCTCCACATAGAATTGAAAAACTTCTTCATGAAATAGAAGAACAAACACCAGATAAAGAGATTTTTATAGCTAAAGAGTTAAGTAAAAAGTATCAAAAATATTTGAGAGGTACTGCATCTGAAGCATTACAAAATTTAAATGGAAATTTTCGTGGTGAGTGGGTTGTTGTTTTGAGGCAAGGTGATACCCATAATGAATCAGCAATAACTCAAAAAGATATCTTAGAATTAGATATACCAAAAAAAGTGCAAGCCAAATTAATTAGTAAAATTACGGGTGAAAATACCAAAGCATGTTATCAAAGATTACTTCAGATATAAAATTTCCATAAAATTTCTAATTAACTGGTAAATATAACACTTTTTTTAGATAGAATACTTTTATGTTAATTTATGCAAAACAACCAATATATTATATTATCAATAATTATCCAAATAAAATAAAAACCCTCTATTTAGCAAAAGAGTTAGAGAAAAAAGAGTACTCACGTCTCATGAAAATGGGTTTTGAGATAAAACGTATTCCAAATGAAGCTGCACAGAAAATGTGTAAAAATGCATCACACCAAGGCTTTTTAGCTGAAGTAGATGATATTTCACTGCAACCTTATGATTTCTTTTTAGATAAAAAGTTTATCCTTATACTTTCTGGTGTAACAGATGTTGGAAATATCGGAGCACTTGTACGAAGTGCATATGCTCTTGGTGTTGATGCTATTATTGCCTCTGGAGTTAAACAACTTCCTTTAGAGACAATTTTACGTACGAGTACAGGGGCTCTTTATGATATGCCATTTGCAATTGAAAATAATATTCATGATATTTTAAATGATTTTAAAATGTCTGGTTTTACACTTTATGGTGCAGATATGAGTGGCTTGGATATTAGAGAAGTACGTATAGATAAGAAAAAAGTTTTAGTTTTAGGGAGCGAGGGAGAGGGTTTGAGCACTCGTGTTGTCTCAAAACTTGACTGTGCAGTAAGCATTGAAATGAAACATGCATTTAATTCACTTAATGTAAGTGTTGCAGGGGCGATTTTAATGGACAGGATGAGACAATGAAAGAAGAACTTGAGAGATTAAGTAGTTTAGGCGTTCAAAAAATTTATGATGATACGCATATACCATCACCTCATATTCAGGCTTTACTTCATAGTAGTTTTGATAGTTTCTCAAAAGTTCAGTTTTTAGGTTTTATTTCTATACTTGAGAGAGAGTATAATGTAAAACTACCTAAGCTAAAGGCAGCAGGTTTAGAATACCTTAATGAGAAAGATGCAAGATCTTTGGACGAGGGTCTAATTGTTATGCCAAGGAAAAAAAGAACAAAGGCCCCCTTGTATATTACGGTGACTCTTATTATTCTCATTTTAGTGGTTTTTGTAAAGTTTTTTATTTTTAAAAATGCTAATGTAGTTGAAAATAGCATAGATAACACTCTCATTCATGATGTACAAAAAAACATAATAGAAGCAAATCAAAGCAGTGCTGAACAACTTTCGCAAGTAGCTGTTGCAGATACAAATGAGAGTAATAAAAGTGAAGAGTTGCAAGAGAGTTTTGTACCATTAAAGGTGGAAACTGAGAAAAAAGCAGCTGCAGTATCTTTTAAAATTATTCCACGAACTAAAGTATGGTTAGGTTATATTGATGTAGATACAAATAAAAAACGTCAAATAACTTTAAATGAAGAGCTTAATTTAGATGCTAATAAAAGTTGGTTATTACTTTTTGGTCATGGTTACATAGACATGTATATTGATGGAGATATACAAAAATTTGATTCACGTAATAAAAAAAGATTTTTATATAAAAATGGCACACTTAAAACGATAAGCTCTGATGAGTTTCAAACTCTTAATAGAGGATTTAAATGGTAAAGGTTTTTTTTCTCTTTTTTTTCTCTTTTGCTTTTATTCTTAATGCTGAGACATCTGTTGTAGAAGGTGTTACTTCAGATGATGTTTTAACCGAAAAAATAAAAAGTTTTTTAGATAAGGAAACCTATAAAAATAACAGCCAGTTTATTGATGTTATTTTTGATCCAAAGTCAAATTTTTATGTTAATGATAGAGTCGATTCGGTAAAAGTGATAGAAACCCTCAAAGAGAATGGTCTTTTAAAACTTTTTTTTAAAAAACCAATGGAGTTTAAACTTAATTTTAAAACGAGTGGTTATCCTCTGTTTTTTGTGAAAATCATGGGAGACACTTTAAGAAAAATAGGCTACTACCGTTATGTGACAACTGCTTCAAATCTTGATGTCTCAGAATTTACATGGAATATAGTGCTTAATTCTGAATATGCAACAGATCCTTTAGTCCTGCAAAGAATACTGAACAAAAGCGGGTGTTCCATTGTTGATGTAGAAAGAAATTCTGCACAAGAGTGGACATATATTATAGATATTAGTAGAGGTTATTTAAATATAGAACAACTCGAAGATATGCAAGACATATCTTTAAAACGCTCTTTATATGCTTACTGGCTAGATGTGTCAAAAATAAGATTACTAACAATAAAAAGTTCAAGAAGAAACCGTTGGTATCCAGAGATACTTTTTTATGATACCTCTTTACACCTTTTAAAAGTAATAAAAGAGGATCAAGTTCGTAGAAGAATTACTCTTCATATTCCCCAAAATGCTAAATACATGAAAATCTCAGATCTCTATACTTTAAAGAATGTCAAAGATGAACTACGACTTTATCCAAGTGGTTCAAAATAGTATTAGTTTATTCTAAACAAATTTAGCTAAAATGTCATGAATAAATAAGCTAGGAATATTTTATGTTTGATGAAATAAGATTTAATAGAGTTGAGAGACTTCCAAAGTATGTTTTTGCTGAGGTAAATGACATCAAGATGAGTGAACGTCGTGCTGGTAAAGACGTTATAGATTTTTCTATGGGGAATCCTGATGGTGACACTCCAGAACACATTCGTGAGAAACTTGTTGAATCAGCCCAAAAAACAAAAACACATGGTTATTCTACATCTAAGGGTATTCCAAAACTACTCAAAGCAATAGCTGACTGGTATGAACGCCGTTATGATTGTATTTTAGATCCAGAGACAGAGTGTGTTGCTACTATGGGAAGCAAAGAAGGCTATGCCCATCTTACTTATGCCATAACAAATCCTGGTGATGTCGCTGTCGTTCCAGATCCGACTTATCCTATTCATGAATTTTCCTTCATTCTCGCAGGTGGAAACGTTGTTAAATTTGGTATTAAATTTGATAAGCATTACCGTGTTGATGAAGATAGCTTTTTTCAAGATTTGGAGAGAGTTTTTAAAGAATCTTCCCCAAAACCGAAGTATGTTTTAGTGAACTTTCCACACAATCCCACAACGGCAACAGTAACTCCAGAGTTCTATGTTCGTTTAGTCGCAATGGCGAAAGAGAAAAGGTTTTATGTTATTTCTGATATTGCATATGGCGATATCACTTTTGGTGGTTACAAAACTCCTTCTATTATGTCAGTTCCAGGCGCAAAAGATGTAGCGGTTGAGTCATTTACTCTTTCAAAATCTTATAATATGGCAGGTTGGCGTGTAGGTTTCTTTGTTGGAAACCCTAAACTTATTGGAGCATTGCAGAAGATAAAATCATGGTTGGATTATGGGATGTTTACTCCTATTCAAGTAGCAGCAACAGTCGCACTCAATGGTGACCAGCAGTGCGTGAGAGACATTACAGCAAAATATAATCACCGTCAAGAAGTACTTATCGAGGCATTTGACAGAGCTGGTTGGCATATACAAAAGAATGAAGCGAGTATGTTCTCATGGGCTAAAATGCCAGAGTGCGTACAGCATTTAGGTTCTTTAGAATTTTCAAAACGTCTCCTTAGTGAAGCGGGAGTCGCCGTGGCACCTGGTATTGGTTTTGGTGCTTATGGAGAGGGGTATGTTCGTATAGCCTTAATTGAAAATGATAACCGAATTCGCCAGGCGGCTAGAAATATTAAAGATTTTTTAAAGCAGTTTCAAGAAGAGGAAGCAAAATAGAATGATAAAAGTTGGAATAATTGGTGTTGGAACTGTTGGTACATGTGTTGCAAATATTTTAAAAGACAATGCAGATGTTATAAGTGCTCGTGCGGGTGTAGATATCATTGCAAAAATTGGTATTGTTAAGAATCTCTCTAAAGACAGAGATGTAGATATTGTCTTAAGTGATAATGTTGATGATGTTCTAAATGATAAAGAGATTGACATCGTTGTTGAGCTTATGGGTGGAGTTGAAGAGCCATTTGAAGTTGTAAAACGTGCATTAGGTGCTGGGAAAGCGGTAGTTACTGCAAATAAAGCTCTTCTTGCTTACCATCGTTATGAACTCCAAGAGATAGCACAAAACATTGCATTTGAGTATGAAGCGAGTGTTGCTGGTGGAATTCCCATCATAAATGCATTGCGTGACGGACTCTCTGCAAATCATATTGAGTCTATTATGGGTATTATGAATGGTACTTGTAACTATATGATGAGTAAAATGACAGATGAGGGTGTCTCTTATGATGCAATACTGCAAGAGGCACAAGACTTGGGTTATGCGGAAGCTGACCCAACTTTTGATGTTGGTGGTTTCGATGCGGCTCATAAATTACTTATACTTGCCTCTATCGCTTATGGAATTGATGCGAAACCTGAAGATATTCTCATAGAGGGCATTGACAATGTTAGAAGTGAAGATATAGCATTTGCCAAAGAGTTTGGTTATGCTATAAAACTACTAGGTATTGCAAAAAAAGATGCTAATGAGGTGGAACTTCGAGTCCATGCTTCTCTTATAAAACAAGAGGAGATGATAGCAAAGATAGATGGCGTGATGAATGCAATCTCTGTTGTTGGTGATAAAGTGGGAGAAACACTTTATTATGGTCCTGGTGCTGGCGGAGATGCAACAGCTTCAGCAGTAGTTGCTAACATCATAGATATCGCAAGAAGTGGAAAATCTACTCCGATGCTGGGCTTTGATAGACCGATGGAGGGGAGTAAACTTACACTTAAACCAATAGCAAATATCGAGTCTAAGTATTATTTACGTATAAATGTTTCAGATAAGGCGGGAGTTCTTGCAAAAATTACGAAAATTTTTGAAGAAAAATCTGTCTCAATTGAGACAATGTTACAACGTCCAAGCGAGAATGCAAGTGCAAATCTTCTTATTTCAACACACATGGCAAAAGAGAATAATATACAAGGGATGATAAATGAACTTGAAGCACTTGACTTTGTAAATGCTCGTCCTGTTATGATTAGGATTGTGTAGTTAGAAAATGAAAATTTTAATTACTGGAGCGAGTAGCGGCCTTGGCTCTGAACTTGCTCGTCAGTACGCTTCTCCCCAAAATGAACTTATTTTACTTGCGCGTCGTGAAGAGAAATTGTATTCTTTGAGAAAAGAGCTTTTTGAAATATGTAAGTCTGTTGAAATTATAGTCGCAGATGTAACAGATTTTGCAACCTTGCAAAACAAAATCAAAAGTATTAGAAGCCTTGACATGGTCATCTTAAACGCAGGTATTTCTCTAGGGATGAATGGGGGAGTTCCAAGTATAGAAGAGTTTAAAAAACTTTATGATGTAAATATACTCTCTAACCATGCCATACTTGAAGTGCTTCTCCCTCTTTTTATAAAACAAAAAAGTGCAACTATAGTTTTTATCTCTTCTCTTGCCTCACTTGTCTCTCTGCCAAGTTCAAAAGTTTACAGCTCTTCTAAGAGGGCACTCAATGCTTATGCAGAGGGAATACGATATAAATATAAAAAAGATGGTATAAAAGTTATAACAATTTTGCCAGGTTTTATAAAGAGTGAACTAACAGATAAAAATGATTTTAATATGCCTTTTTTACTAGAAACAAGCGAAGGGGTAGCTAAAATAAAAAATGCAATAAAAGCACAAAAAGAGTTTTATGCTTTTCCTCTTAGGTTTTATTTAATCATTCGTCTTTTCAATTTACTTCCAAGCTTTTTAAGAGAGAAAATTGTAAACTTCCTCAACTAAAAGCTCAAAGGTTCTGAGATGGAAAATATAGAAACGATAGATAGCGTATGTGCTTACTGTGGTGTTGGTTGTGACATTGCTGCTCATGTAGATATAAAAGAAAATAAGATTAAAAAGATTTTTGCACATCCAGATGGTGTTGTTTCTCAAGGAAAGCTATGCATCAAAGGTAAATATGGTTTTGACTTTGTTGAGGCTGATGATAGACTTCGCATACCACGCATAAAAAAAAGTTTTTTAGAAAAAAATTTACATATTAAAGAAGCGATTACTCCTAGTTTATCTGAATTTGATGATATTTGGTATGAGAGTGACTTAGAGAGTGTAACAACGGCTGCTGCCATGAAACTAAAAGATATTCAAGCAAAATATGGTGAAAAATCTGTCTGCTCTTTAGGTGGTGCTAGAAGTTCATGTGAGAGTGCTTACTATTTTCAAAAATTTACTCGTTTTACACTCAACTCACCTCATGTAGATAATTGTGCTCGTGTATGTCACTCTCCCTCTTTAAAGGGCATGAGAATGACAATTGGAGAGGGGGCTGCTACAAATCCTTACAATGACATATATAATTGTGAATTTATGATTGTTTTTGGCTCAAATACAACTGAAGCACACCCAATTATCGCAAATCGCATGCTTGATATGGCTCGAAAACATGATAATATGGCTGTTTTTGATGTAAGAGAGATTAAGCTACATAGATTTTCCAAATACAAGGCGATTATTCCACATGAAGCAAATCTTTTAGTCCTAAATATGATGGCATATGTCATTATAGATGAAGAGCTATATGATGAGACTTTTTTAGCAGATAGAACCAAAGGCTTTTTAGATTTTAAAGCAAAAATTCTTGAAGACCCTTATGCAAATCCTAAATATTTTAAAGAGATTGAGGGCTATGAATATCTTGCAAAAATGATTCCAAAAGTCGCCCGTGAATATGCTCTAAAAACATCAATGATATTTTGGGGACTTGGTGTGACTGAACATACTGACGGCTCTTATGCTGTGATGGCGATTACCCATTTAGCACTTATGACTGGAAATGTAGGAAAACCAGGAGCTGGACTGATGCCTCTGCGTGGACAGACAAATGTTCAAGGTGTTTGTGATATGGGAATGCTTCCATATTATGCTCCTGATTATCAAGAACCAAAAGAGATTGGACTTATGACGCCACAACTTGTTGATGGTATGATTGATGGGACTATTAAGGCGGTTCTTAATATTGGAGAAGATTTAACACATATTCATCCAAATATCAATAAAATAACTAAAGCTTTTGAGAATCTTGAACTTATTTTTGTACAAGAACTCTTTATGACAGATATTGCAAATCGTGCAGATATTGTGGTGGGTGTTCAGTCAATATATGAAAAAACGGGTGTGTATGTGAATGCAATGAGGAGACTACACCTCTCACAACCTCTTGTGCAATCAGATTTGCCAGATGATTGGGAAGTTATTAAACTGCTTGATAGTAAAATGGGTGGAAACCCTTCCTATGAAAGTTCTAAAGATGTTTGGGAAGAAGTACAACGTGTTGCATATAGACGTTTTAGTGGAGCTGATTATCATAGAATGGAGAAACATCGTAAACGCGGTCTTCAATGGCCAGTTCATACAGAAGATACACCTATCTTACATCAATTAGATTTTAGAACAGATGATGGATTAGGTGCTTTTCATTACTCTCAATACAAACTTCGTGGTATGATAGAGGAGATAATAAACAAAGCACTCAAAGGTTATCACCTCACAACAGGAAGAGCTTTAGCCCACTATAATAATTCAGCACAAACAAAATATACACAAAGCCTTAATAAGCGTTATGAAGAGGATATCATACTTGTAAATGAGAATGATGCAGTAGATTTTACAAGTGAGAAAGTAATACTTAAAACAGAGTATGGACAAACAAACCCTCTAAAAATTAAGTTTACAGATAAAGTGCAACCAAAAACTCTTTATGCAACTTTTCACTATGCAGAGTCAAAATTAAATACAATTTTTGGAGATAAAAGTGATGAACTTATAATGACCGCTGCTTTTAAATCTATACAGGTTGAGGTTATAAACTGCTAACATGAGCAGAGCAAAAGGAAATATTGCAGAAGATAAGGCTGTCTGTTACTTAGAAGAGAATGGTTACTTAATAGTTGAAAGAAATTTTTACTCCCGTTTTGGAGAGATTGACATTATCGCTGCTAAAGGTGATGTACTACATTTTGTGGAAGTTAAGAGTGCACAAGAGTATGAAGTTGCTATTGAAAACATTACAAAAACTAAATTATCTCGCTTCATCAAAACAGTAGATGTTTATTTAAAAAAAAATGCCCTTGATGTTGCTTTTATGATAGATGCTGTCATTGTTGTTGATAATGAAATTAGTATCATAGAAAATATTACTTTTTAATTTATATTACCTTAAGCATTTCTTAATTTTATTAGGAGTATGATTGTTTTTAAGTATAACTTAGTTATATAATTTAAATAACAAGGAAAGATAAGATGAAGAAGTTTATTGCTTTAAGTTTCATAGCCTTAAGTGTTTTTGTTAGCGATGCCTTAGCTCTGCCTGCTTTTGCAAGACAGATGGGCGTTTCATGCAGTACTTGTCACTCTCAAAATGGGTATCCCGCCCTAAATCGTTTTGGTAGAGAGTTTAAGGCTAGCGGATACACTATGCTGGGAAAACAAAAAATTATTTCAGAGGAGAAGAAAAAGAATTTTATGTCTTTAACAGATACCTTAAATATGTCCTTTATGGCAGAGGTTGGCTACTCAAAGGCTAGTTCATCCCCTGCCAGCATTGACATTCCAAATGAAGCTTCACTTTTTATTGCTGGGCGTGTTGCAGATGGTGTTGGTATTCTTACTGAGATGGGATATGATGCCGCAATAAATAGTTTTGGCGTGGCAAACATGAGATTGCCATTTATTTATAACGTTGCAAACTACACGTTTGGAGCAGTCCCGTATTTGACAGATGGTAGTGGTCCGTCATCGATTACAAATATGCTTAATGCTGGGAGTGTCGTGACTTCTTTGGGTGACTTGTTTGCAGCTCAGGATTATGTTCAAAATGGAGAAGTAGCAGCAGAGGGAATCTCTTTTTATGTCTATAACGACCTTTGGAACGGAGCATATTCAGCATGGATTCCAACCAATGGACATGCAAAACAGGCTGAGTTTGCTAACTTTGCAAGTATTGCCCTCACACCAAAGATAGGTGCATGGGATGTTGATGTTGGTGCTGAAATGTGGTGGGGAACTTCTCAAATTCAAGATGCAAATAATCCAGTACTTCTTATTAGACAGAATAGTGACTCTTTTGCTTTAAAATTTCAAGCAAGAGGCTTAGTATCTAGTGTACCTGTAAGTATATTTGCAGATTATGCAAATGCAAAAAGTTCCGCAAATTCTCTCTACTCTGTAAACACTAATGACAAAAATGCTGCAACCCTCTCAGCAGAAGTTGCCGTTGTTCCAAGAGTTTTGATGATATCTGCAGGGTATAGAAATGCAGATAATGGCAATGTGACAAACTCATCAGATAATGCTTCCCTGCTTGGAGTGAGATATTTTTACAGAGAAAATGTTCAATTTAGATTTGGATACATGTATTTGATGGATCAAAATACAGACAAACATAATGTTGTTGCAACACTTAATTTAGCACTTTAATGTTACACTTTCATAAAAGAGAGAGCTCTTTTATGAAAAAAAAGGTCATTATCTCCGCTTGTCTTTTAGGTGAATATTGTCGTTATGATGCAAAGACTAAAAAGATAAATACTGTCATTGAAGCTTTTAAAAATTATGAGATAATCCCTTTTTGCCCAGAAGCACCTCTGTTTGGGACACCGCGTGAAAGAATTTCCATTATTTTTAGGGATGGTGAAGAGCGGATTGTTACACATGAGAGTGATGTTGATGTAACACAAAGCTTAGGTGATGAAATCGATTCCTTTTGTAAAAAACATCCTCAAGTTGATGCTATAGTTTTAAAGTCAAAATCTCCCTCCTGTGGGAATGGTACAACACCAATTCTTAATGAAAAAAGAGAGCATATTTCTTATGGTGATGGTATTGCAGCAAAAATGTTTAAAAACTTCTACAACAATATTAACCTTCAAGATGAAACTGATTTTTTATAAAATATCTTAACACGTTTGTAACATTTTTTTTTTATACTTCTACAAAATAAAAGTAGGGTATAAAAATGAAAATAGTTTTAAAAACTTTTCTATCACTAACGACTACAGCACTTTTAGCAGATGCAACAGCGATAGAAATGGCACCTTTGAGTGTGACAGCAACAGGAATTAAAGAATCCTTAGTAGAACAAGCACTTAGTATATCGACTAAGAATAAAGCAGAAATAGAACTTGATCAAGTTATTTTTCAAAAAGATTTACTAAACTCCATATCAGGGGTGAGAGTGGAGCAAACAGGCTCAGTTATAGGGCATATGACAGCTATTCGTATGCCTATTAATACAGGTTCATACTATCTTTTTATGCAAGACGGAATACCTGTACAATCGAGCGGTTTTTTTAACCATAACGGCTTGGCATATACAACATTTCAATCCTCTTCATCGGTTGAAGTTTTAAAAGGTGCTGGAACAGCTCTGTATGGTTCTGACGCAGTAGCCGCGGTAGTGAATGTACAGTCATTACAAAAACCATCAGCAAAAAGAGAAGTTTCTGTAAAAGGAATGTTAGGAAGTAATGCATACCGCTCAGCTTATGTGGAGATGAGTGATACTGTGAGTAAAAGTGCATCGTACCGTGCAAGTTTTAATCTTATGTCTAGCGATGGATGGCGTGAGAATACCAAAAGCAAAAGAGTCGAGGCCAACATTCGTTATGATATGAAAATAGGTAGCGATAATGATGTAAAATTTATTTTTAATACAAGTAAAACAGATGCCGAGCAAGCAGACACATTTAATGATTATGCAAATGTAAAAAATGGTTCAAGTGCCGCAAGTGATGATGCAAACTATTTTACAGCCATAAATAAAACCGATATAAAAAGAAAGTTTGATTATGCTCGTTTGAGTGCTGAGTGGAGTAATTATGCCTTTGAAGATGTGGACATCATTCTGACACCCTACATCCGTTACAATCGCAATCGTTATGTTGCTACTTGGACACCAAACTTACCAAGTAATGACAACGAGCTCTTTACTTTAGGTCTTTTACAAAAAAATGTTTATGAGGCTTCGTGGGGAAAAATTATTGGTGGATTTGATGCGGAGTATACACAATCATCACTCAAGTACAATCAAGATTTTGACATAACAACAACTGGTTGGGGTGCTTCTACCTATACAAAAGGGGCACTGTATGATTACAATGTTGATTATATGGCACTTGCTCCTTATATTCATAGTGAGTATCAGTTGACAAAAAAATTGACACTAACAGCAGGTCTGCGATACGACTATAATCAATATGAGTATAAAAATAATTTAGCACAAAATAGTTATGATAGTTCAGGAAAATTTTATCGTATAGCAGATAAAAAAGATAATTTCTCGCATTTAAGCCCAAAACTTTCACTTAGTTTTATGGCAATGAAAAACATGAATATCTATCTGCGATATGCAAATGGTTTTCGTATCCCTCAGGCTTCTCGTCTTTACTCAATGCAAAAAGGTTATGAGAGTGTTTCACTTAATCCAGAGACATCCAATACTTTTGAGCTTGGAGTAAAAAAATATTTTTCTAAAAAGAGTTCTGTGGAGTTGGCTCTTTATTATATGAGTATTGATGCAACAATCACGCGCTATAAAAACAGTGTGACAAAAGATTACTATTATGACAACGGCGGCAGTACACTGCATAAAGGTGTCGAGCTTACTTTAAAATCAAAGCTTAATAGTGAGTACAGTGCAAATGTAAGTTACTCATTGAGTAAACATAACTATGTAAATGATGCAAAATATGCAAATAATGAGATGCAACAAGCTCCCGAACAGACAGGAAATTTTCGTCTCATTTATACACCAGAAGCTTTACATGCTCTACAGGCGATGGCTGAGTATGAGTATGTTAGTTCATGGTGGATGAATGATGAACATAGTGTAGATAGATACAAAGGGTATGCTATAGTTAACCTCAAAGCAGACTATAAGTACTCAAAAGCATTAAAGTTTTTTGCGAAAGTAACAAATATTACAGATGAGAGATATGCTGTTATGGCTAGTTATGCTTATAAAAAATCAGATTATACACCAGCAGATCCAAGACAATTTTATGCAGGGATTGAGTATATATGGTAAAACTCCATAAGCTTCATAAGTTTTTTGGACTCACAGGAGGAGTACTTATACTCCTCTTGAGTTTGAGTGGATTTTTTCTGAACCATAAAAAATGGAGCTTTTTATATACAACAAGTTTTACTACTCTTCCTCAAACAACTTTAGATGCAGACAAGAGGCTTTTTGAAGCATATTATGTTGATACAAAAAATAAAAAGCATATTGTTGTTGGTTCAAGGAGGGGGCTTTTTGAGAGTTTTGATGCGGGTGAAAACTTTAGTAAAATCAGCTCACTGCAGATACTCTCTATAAAGTCAGATGAAAAAAATATCTATCTTGCAACATCAGAGGGCATTTACAAACTCGATGCAAGTAAAATTTCCCTTTTTGCTCTACATGGGGAGTATATTAGTTCTTTAAGTGTAAAAGACGAGAAGTTAGTTGCCATTGTAGAGAAGTCTCAGCTTATACTTTTAGATGCACAGAGTAAAAAAGAGCTCTATCGTGGAAGTGTTTTTATTGAAAAAGAAAAACTTCAAGAAGATATAAGCCTCTCAAGATTTATTAGAGATCTACACTATGGACGAGGGCTGTTTGATGGAGATATTTCTCTATTTATAAATGATTATGGAACGCTTTTTATTAGTTTTTTGGCAATAAGTGGCTATATGATTTGGTACATGATAAAAAAACGAAGGGCGAAGAGTAGTCGCAAACTTATACGAATGCATGCAAATGTTTTTGCTATTTTTGCTACTTTACCTCTTGTTATTTTAGCGATTACAGGTATTTTTCTTGATCATTCAGAGGGACTTGCAAAATTTATGAGGAGTACCCTCATTTCACACTCTTTTCTACCTCCTGTTTATAACTCTCTGCAAGCAGATATATGGTCTGTTGATTTTGATGGAGAAAACTATAGAATAGGGAATAGGTATGGTGTTTATAAAAGTGAAAATTTGAGAGACTGGAGTCTTGAAAATAGGGGATTTGCCTATAAAATGATTCGTAAAAATAAAAATCTTTATGTAAGTGGTATGGGAGCATCAAATAGACTTTATGATGGAGCATGGAGTATTTTAAAGAGTACTCCTCACATGTTTAGAGATGTAATAGAAGTAGCAGGTGTACCTTACTACTTTAGTACAACAAAGAGTATACTAAAGTTACCACATTTTAATGATGCCACACTCTATACACTGCTTTTAACTCTCCATGACGGAAGTTTTTTTGCATCGTGGTGGGTATGGGTAAATGATTATATTGCTGTAACACTTCTTTTACTAAGCATTACAGGTACTCTTCGCTGGTATGCAAAGCTGTCTTTAAGAAACATAGTCTAATCGTTGAAGATTTACATACCAGTCTTCTCTGTAATATGTACGAGATTTGGTAAGGTAAATTTTAAAAGCATCATCATAACATTCTATTTTTTTGATACATTCTTGAGGTATTTCAAGTTTATTCTCACAGATACTTTGAGCATAAGTATCATCCAAATTACAAAAAAACTCCAACTCTTCGTTGTTAGCATCTATCGTAAATTCTCTCTCAAGCATTATCAAACTCCTGAAGTGGCATGCCAAAATTGTACATATATAATATTTCATTATGGTTACAATATATTTTATAATGATAGGCTTATCAGTATTTGGCTATAATCGCGTAATTTTATTTAAAGTGATGTAACAAAATGGATATAAGAGAAGAGTATTTAAAATTTTTTGAATCAAAACAACATGAAAGAGTAGCCTCATCACCATTAGTGCCTGATGATGCGACACTTCTTTTTAACAATGCAGGGATGGTTCCTTTTAAATCGATATTTACAGGTGAAATCCCGACACCCAGCAATCCGCGTGCAACCTCATGCCAAACTTGCATTCGTGCAGGTGGAAAACATAACGACCTTGAAAATGTAGGTCATACGGCACGTCACCATACATTTTTTGAGATGATGGGAAATTTTTCATTTGGTGATTACTTTAAAGAAGAGGCTATTGCCTATGCTTGGGAATTTATTACTAAAATAATAAAACTAGATGTAGATAAACTTTGGGTGACAGTACATGACTCTGATGATGAAGCGGAAATGTTATGGCAAAAACACATAAGTCCAGATAGAATTATGCGTTTAGGTGATGCAGATAATTTTTGGTCTATGGGTGATACTGGTCCTTGTGGTCCGTGTTCTGAGATTTTTTACGATCAAGGCGCCGAGGAATTTCATGGTCCAGAAGATTATATGGGTGGAGAAGGAGATAGATTTTTAGAAATCTGGAATCTTGTTTTTATGCAATATGAAGTAAAAGAGAAGGGTGCAAAAAGAATTCCACTTGCAAAACCATCTATTGACACAGGAATGGGATTAGAGCGCGTTGTCGCGATTAAAGAGGGAAAAACTTCAAACTATGATTCATCACTTTTTATGCCTCTGATTAAACAAGTTGAAGATATGATAGGCAAAGAGTATGTTTATGCGAGTGGTGCATCGTACCGTGTAATTGCTGATCATATTAGAACGGCAGTTTTTTTACTCTCTCAAGGTACAAATTTTTCAAATGAAGGCCGTGGTTATGTACTGCGTCGTATACTGCGTCGTGCTGTAAGACATGGTTATCTTTTAGGTTTTCGTGACCCATTTATGTTTAAATTAGTAGATACTTTGATTGTTATTATGGGCGAAGAATATGACTATTTAGGTAAAAAAGCAGAAGCTGTAAAAGAACAGATAGAACTTGAAGAGGCGAGATTTTTTAAGACAATAGAGTCAGGCATAGCACTTTTTGAAGAGGAACTAAAAAATACTAAAGATATTTTTAGTGGCGAGGTGGCATTTAAACTTTATGATACTTTTGGTTTTCCACTTGACTTAACTGAAGATATGCTAAAAGAGAAAAAATTAGCACTAAACTCTGCAAAGTTTGAAGCCTTAATGTTAGAGCAACGCACTCGTGCAAAAGCCGCTTGGAAAGGGAGTGGAGATGCTCAAAATCATGGTGATTTTAAAGAGCTGTTAGAAGAGTTTGGAGAAAATGAGTTTGTTGGTTATACACTCACAGAATCAAAAGCAAAGGTAATTGCACTCTTAGATAAAAATTTTAAAAGAGTTGAGAGTTTAGATAGCAATGAAGAGGGTTGGGTCATGTTAGATACAACTCCTTTTTATGCAGAGAGTGGTGGACAAACGGGAGATAACGGTGTTTTAGAGTGTAGAGCAGAAGTTTTAGATACAAAAAAATTCTTTGGACTCAATCTTTCACAGATAAAAGTGACATCGAGTATTAAAGTGGGTATAAATGTTGATGCAAATGTGAGTCTTTCTCGTTTTGAAATTATAAAACATCACTCTGCAACACATTTACTTCATGGTGTCCTCTTTGATGTACTTGGTGAGCATATATCTCAAGCGGGTTCTTTAAATGATGCAACTCGTCTTCGTTTTGATTTTTCACATCCTAAGGCTCTCAGTGATGTAGAGCTTGCAGAGATAGAAGAACGAGTAAATAATGAAATAGCTCGCTCAATTCCTGCAAAAACAGAAGTTTTAGGTATAGAAGATGCCAAAAAAAGTGGTGCAAAATCTCAGTTTGGTGAAAAGTATGGCGATGAGGTTCGTGTGGTGAGTTTTGGAGATGTGAGTATCGAATTTTGTGGTGGTGTTCATGTAAATAACACTGCAAATATAGGTAGTTTTATCATTACAAAAGAGTCGGGAGTGAGTGCAGGTGTACGCCGCATAGAAGCAGTGTGTGGTCATGCGGCTTACAAATACTTTACACAACAACGAGCAGTTTTAAAAGAGGCTCAAGCAGAGGTGAAGAACCTTGACCTTATTGCTGGTATTACTCGTCTTAAATCTTCAATAATTGAGCTTAAAGAGGAAGTTAAAGAGGTTCAAGAGACAGTAGCCGTTGAGATAGAAACTCAAAATATTAATGGCGTGAGTGTGGTGGTCGCAGAACTTACATCGGGTGACATTAAAGAAAAAATAGATGAGTTGAAAAACCAAAATGAAAAACTTTGTGCAATGCTTTTTCAAGTCAAAGGTGAGAAAGTTCTTATCGCAGCTGGTGTAAAAAACAGTGATGCAAAAGCAGGCGATTGGATTAAAAAGATAGCACCAATTTTAGGTGGCGGTGGCGGTGGTCGTCCAGATTTTGCACAAGCTGGTGGCAAGGATAAAACAAAACTTCCCCAAGCACAGGAAGAAGCACTTCAATTTATAACAAAGGTATTAAAAAAATGAAAGATTTACTGATAACACTTTTTACAGACTATAGAACACCTATTATCTTTTTGCATGTCATAAGTGCAGTTATTTGGGTGGGAGGTATGGTAGCTATGCGTTTTGCAGCACATAACTCTTTTATGCAAATAGAGTCTCCGCTTCATAGATTAGAGAGAATCTCACATGCTCTTAAACGGCTCTTTATTATTGTAACTCCTTTTGTAATTATTTTAATTATTACAGCAGTAATTATGGCAGTTGGTCTTGGATTCCGTGTGGCGGCTGTAGATGCAAATGGTATCGTAATAGATAAATTTGCTTTTCATCTATATAACCTTGTACATATCAAAGAGGCTATCTGGATGATTATGGCAGGAAATCTTTTTGTAATGGCAGTTTTAAGAGTTAAAGCAGATAAACTTTTAATGAAAGGGGATGCACCTGGAGCAAAAAAATTCCTCTCTCTTATAGGAAAATATATGGTTCCTCTTAATATCATATTAGGAATAATTGCCATCTATCTTGGTGTGACACTTAGAAATGCCTATTGAGAAACTACCCCTTCGTTTAGCTTCCTCTTCGCAGACTCGTGCCTTACTTTTACATAAAGCAGGCATTGCGTTTAAACAAGAGAGTGTTGAATTTGATGAAGAGAGTATTCAAGCAAGCTCTCCAAAAAACTTCGTTTATCAAGCAACATTAGGAAAATATGAAGCAAACCTACAAGCTTTTGGCTATGAAGATATGCCACTTTTAGTTGCAGATACAGTTGTGACATCGCAGAAAAAAATTCTTCGCAAAGCAAAGTGCATGGATGATGCAAGAGATATTTTAATGACACAAAGTGGCAATATTACAAGTATTGTCACCTGTATGATTTATCATTCAAAAGTAAAAAAAATAGTCGATATAAGCAAAACAGATTATATATTTGAAAAGTTTAAATCAGATGATTTAGAAAATTATTTAGAGAGTGGTGAATGGCAAGGAAAGGCTGGTGCTTGCATGGTTGAAGGTTTTTGTAAATCATATATAAAAGAAGTAAGGGGTTTTCAAAGTACAGCGATGGGTTTAAATGTTGAAATCTTAAAAAGATTTATATAAGCTCTATGTGATAAAATAGGTATTAACTAATACAATATAAGGTTTTATGAAAAAATGAATCAAAATGTAAATTTTTTTTTAAAGTATAAATTTTCTTTACTGGCATTGATAGTAGTGTTACTATCAATAATTGCTAGCATTAATTATTTTAATTTTATACAATCTAAAAAAGAGGCTTTAGCGCTAAATACTTACAAGGCAAATGTTGTAAGTATGAAAAAAAATCTACTCTCAAGGATAGAACAAAAAGAGAGTGCTACCGTTGCAATGGCTTTGAGTATGTCTGCACATAATGATGTTTCTCAGATGATAAAAAATGGTCATTTTAGAGATGATACTTACGAAAAACTTATTCATGATTTAAGGCTTAACACTCTTTATAAAAATATCTGGATTCATATAATAGATAAGAATGGTCTCTCTTTGTATAGAAGTTGGACAGACAAAAAAAATGATAATGTTCTTGATTGTAGAGAGGATATTGCAACTGTTTTGCATACACATAAATTCGCTTCTTTTATGAGTGTTGGGGAGTTTAACCTTTCATTAAAAGCGATTGTACCTATATTAAAAGATAAAAAACTCATAGGTGCAATAGAAGTGATTTCTCATCTTAACTCTATCTCAAAAGAACTCAAAAAATTGGATATTGATTCAGTTATTATTGTGAATGAGAAAAATAGTAAAAAAATTAAGTATCCATTTACAAATATTTATGTAGACAACTATTATATTGCAAATTTTGATGCCAAACCTAAATTGAGAAAATATATACAAGCAAAGGGTGTAAGAAATTTTTTAACAGAGGGTTATAAAATAGGAAAAAATTATTTAATTGTTTCCTATGCTTTAAGAGATAATAAGTCTAAGATTATTGGTTCTTATGTAATGTTCAAAAAAATATCTAAAATACCTACAGCTAGTTTAAATTTTTTTATTTTTAAACTTATAAGTCTTTTCATTTTGATTTTTATGATTGTGATTATACTTGTTACAATCTTTCTCTATAACCTTAATAAAAAACAAAAAGAATACTATAAAAATATTATAGACTCTTCAAGAAATTTAGTGATTGTTCATGATGAAGATACAATTATATCTGTTAATAAAGTCTTTTTTAAGTATTTTGATAAGTATAGAGATCTTGAAGAATTTAGGAGTGAATATGCTTGTATTTGTGAATTGTTCGCTAATGAGGAAGGGTATTTGCAAAAAACTATGGATGATGAGAGCTGGATAAAATATCTTGCCAGACATAGCGGAAAACGTTTTAAGGTAAAAATTCTCTTTTTTGAAAAAACTTATTACTTTGCAATAGCAGCATCCTTAATTTCAAAGCATAAGAACCACTATTCTGTTATTTTATCCGATGTAACAAAAGAAGAGAATTATAAACAAAAACTTGAAAGACTTACCATTACAGATACTCTCACGCAGATAGGTAATCGTAGATATTTTCAAACAAGAATAGATGAAGAGATGGCAAAAGCACATAGGCATAAACATGAATTGTCTTTAATAATTTTTGATATAGATAATTTTAAAAATGTGAATGATGTTTATGGACATAGTGTTGGTGATGAAGTCCTAGTTGAGTATTCTCGTTTCATAACATCAAAACTTAGAAGTGGTGATGAACTCTGTAGAATAGGTGGCGAAGAGTTTATTATTATAGTTCCTCATACAGGCATAGATAGTGCATTTATTTTAGCAGAAAAGTTGAGAAAAGATATAGAGCTACACAAAAAAATTATACCTATTACTGTAAGTTTTGGTGTAACACAATATATTTATGGTGAGAATGTTGAAGATATATTTAAACGAGTAGACAAGGCTCTTTATATGGCTAAGGAGAGTGGTAGAAATAAAGTAGTACTTGGATGAAGTTTTATGAAAAAGAGCTAGAAGCTCTTAAAAAAGTAGGTAGGTATAGAACAAGAGAGTTGATGAAAGAGTCTCTTTTTGATTTTGCTTCAAATGACTACTTGGGGCTTGCTCACAATAAAGAACTTCACAAGGAAACCTGTAGAGGGCTTGAAAATTTAGATGCCCATAGCTCAAAAGCTTCAATGCTAGTCAATGGCTACCACACTATACATAAAAATTTTGAAGATGCTTTATGTATGGCAAATAATTTTGAGGCAGGAGTTATTCTTGGAAGCGGCTTTAATGCAAATATAGCCCTCATTGAAGCACTTGTTAGAAAAGGAGATACCCTTTTTATGGATGAGCTTTACCATGCATCTGGAATACTTGCATCAAAAATACAAGGTATTGATGTTGTCTACTTTAAACATAATGATATGGAAGTATTACAAAATTTACTCAATAAGTCAAAAGCCTCACGCAAGGTAGTCGCTGTAGAAGGGATATATTCAATGGATGGTGATGTATGTGCAAAAAGTGTTTTCGATATATGTGACAGGGCAGAAGCACTTTTAATAGTAGATGAAGCACATAGTAGTGGTGTCCTTGGCAATAATTTGATGGGAGTTTTTGATTATTATGAGATAGAACCTCGAGACAATCATATTAAAATGGGTACTTTAGGGAAGGCTTACGGTAGTTTTGGTGCTTTTATATTGGCAAGTAAGCACATTATAGAGTATCTTATCAATCGTGCAAAACCAATAATATATGCCACCTCTTTATCTCTTTATGACACACTTTTAGCACATAAATCATTAGAGTTCATTATGACTCATAAAGAAAAAATAAAAAATGATATTAAAGTACGACAAAAAATTGTTTTAGAAGAGTTAGGTATTAAAGTACAAGGTCTCATTGTCCCACTTATTATAGACGATAATAAAAAAGTTTTGCTGATTAAAGAAGAGATTTTAAGTTTGAATTTTGCTGTTGGTGCTATAAGAGAACCAACAGTACCAAAGGCTATAATTCGTTTAATTGCAAGAGTAGGTGAGAGTGAAGCTAACTTAAGAATTTTATGTCAAAATTTAGTTAAAATAAAATAATGAATACAAGTGAGCTAAAGATTAAACTAGATGGAAACACTTTAGTAGACATACAATTTTCTTTCTCGCATTCTCTAGCCTTGGTTGGTCAGAGTGGTAGTGGAAAGAGTTTAACACTCAAGGCTCTCCTTGGTATGTTACCTGAAAATATGGATTATTCTTTAAAAAATGGTTTTGATTTTGAACTTATTAAGGGTGAAAGCATTGCCTTTATACCTCAAAATCCTTTTACAGCACTCTCTCCACTAACAAAAATAAAAAAACAATTTTTTTGTTCACAAGATAGAATGGAGGAACTCTTCAAAGAAGTAGGCTTGCATAAAGGGCTTTTAGATAGATTCCCTCCAGAGCTTTCAGGTGGACAGTTACAGCGTGTAGTGATTGCGATGGCACTAGAAGTACAACCAAAACTTTTACTCTTAGATGAACCAACAACAGCATTGGACCCAGAGACCAGATGTATGATTATAAAGCTTTTAAAAGAGTTACAAGAGAGAGAAAATTTTCAGATGCTCTTTGTAACACACGATATTGTCTCTGCAAAAAACCTTTGTGAAGATATTTGTGTGATTCAGGATGGAGAAGTTGTAGAGTTTGGTAAAATGTTAAAAGTTTTAGAACAACCACAACAAGCATATACAAAGCAGTTAATAGAAGCAAATTTTTCAAATAGGGAATTTAGACAATAATGAAAATGATAAAAAGAGTATTTTTAACGGTTTTAATTTTAGGTTTTATAGCACCTTTTGCCATTTTGGCATACTACATTTTTGCCTTTGATTACGATATTTCTCCCTTAGTAAATTACAAACCTGCATTAACAAGTAGAATTTATGACAAAAACGGTGAAAAAATCGCCAATATATTTGATAAAAAAGATAGATACTATGCCTCATTTGATGAGATTCCACCTCGTATTATAGAGGCTCTTGTAGCCATTGAAGATACCACCTTTTTTGAACATCCAGGTATTAATTTAGATGCAATTTTTCGTGCGGCTATTAAAGTTATACGAGCAGGAAAAGCTGTAGAAGGGGCGAGTACTATTACTCAGCAGTTGGTGAAAAATGTACTTTTAAGTAGAGATAAAAAACTTTCGCGCAAAATAAAAGAGGCAATTTTTGCCATTAAAATCGAAACAGTGCTTTCTAAAGAAAAAATTTTAGAATGTTACCTGAATGAGATTTATTATGGACATGGTTATTATGGTATAAAGACTGCTGCTGATGGATATTTTCATAAACGCTTAGAAGATTTAACACTCAAAGAGATGGCCATATTAGTAGGTCTTCCAAAAGCACCAAGTACTTATGCTCCTACAAAAAATTATGATATTTCTATGGGTAGAGCTAACCGTGTAATTAAAAGAATGCATATTTTAGGCTGGATAGATGATGATACATATGAGCAAGCATTAGAGGAGTCACCTAAAGTATTTGATGAAACATTAACGCAAAATAAAGCACCATTTATTGTAGATGAAGTTGCAAGAAGATTTAGAAGAATGGGAATAAAGGATCTTAAAAGTGGAGGATATAATATTTATACAACTATCGACCTTGGTCTTCAAAATGCTGCAAAAAAATCTTTAAAATATTCTTATACTGAGGCACTTAAAAGAATAGAGGTATATAAAAATAGTGAAGAGAAGAAAGAACAAACATTTTTAGAAATACAAAATCCTACAGAGAAGCAAATGTTTACACCACAAGATGTAAATATATCACAACTAAATGGTGCTTTAGTCTCACTTGACTCTGCAACTGGAGACATTTTAGCTCTTGTTGGTAGTATTGATTATAAAAAAAGCTCTTACAACCGTGCAACACAAGGAAAACGACAACCAGGTTCTGCTTTTAAACCATTTATCTATCAAGTAGCAATAGATTTAGGATATTCCGGTGCGACAAAACTTGTAGATATAGCAAAAACATATGAGTATGAAAAAAATGGTGAAGAGATGAAATGGCAACCTAGAAATTATGAGAAAAATTATAAAGGTTTAGTTACATTAAGAGAAGCTTTAGTTCATTCAAGAAATTTGGCAACGATTAATTTGGTAAATGACATAGGACTTAGTAATTTACTTAAAGAACTTAAAAAATTTAAGATAAAAAATCTGCCAAAAGATTTATCCATTTCTCTTGGTACCATGTCTATGTCACCCTTAGAGTTAGCAAAATATTATACATCTTTTGCTAATTATGGTGTTGAGATTGTACCACATCTTATAAGCTCTATAGACAAAGATAGTAAAACAATTTATGAAAAAAAAGCTGTTTCTTATAAGGTAACAAGTCCAACACAATCTTTTATAATGACAACAATTTTACGAGATGTTGTAAGGCGTGGAACTGCTAGACATGCACAAGTAGAGGGTTTAGAACTCGCAGCAAAAACAGGAACAACAAACAATAATATTGATGGTTGGTTAGCAGGGTACTCTCCAACCATAGAAACTGTTATATGGTTTGGAAATGATGACAATACTCCAATGTATAAACATGAGACAGGTGGTAGAATTTCAGGTCCAGCTTTTGCAATGTACTATGAAAATGTATTGGAACTTTATCCACAAATTAAACGTACATTCGATGTTCCTGAGGGTATTGTTGAGGTGAATGACAAGGGAAAAAAAGAGTACTTTTCAGAAGTTTCAAAGCCACCTATTCACGAACAGATATTAGACTCATCAGATGAATTGCTTTGGTAAATATTTAAGTCTTTTAAGAGACCATCACTTATATTATAGATAAGTCCGTGAATATTTAACTCTTTTCCACTATTGATGGCATTTTGGACTATGGAAGTGTTGAGTACATTTCTTACTTGTTCTATTACATTGAGTTCACAGAGTCTATCAAATTTTTCTTTTGTATCTTTGATAGTATTAAGTTCTTTAGCATGAAACCTTTGTACGTCTTTGATATGGCGTAACCAGTTGTCAATGAGTCCATACCTAATTTCGCCCATAGAAGCTTCTACACCACCACATCCATAGTGTCCACATACTATAATGTGTTTGACTTCAAGTATCTCTACCGCATACTGTATAACAGCATGAGCATTAAGATCTGTATGAACAATAACATTTGCAATATTTCTATGTACAAATACATCACCAGGAGGAAGACCTATAATTTGGTTGGCAGGAACACGACTATCAGAACAGCCTATCCATAAATATTCTGGTCGTTGATATTTTGAGAGTTTATGAAAAAATTGAGGATCTGATTGACGAATATTTTCTGCCCATAGTCTATTATTATCAAAAATCTTAGTCAATTTTTTCATTAAATTCCTTTTTTATTTATGTAAATGTTCTATTGAGTGCACAAAACATTGCTTTAATGGAAGCAGTTACGATATCATTGTCTGAACCTACTCCAAAAGAGGAGAGAGTATTGTGTGTTTCTATCTCTATGTATGCTATTGCTTTTGCACTACTATGTCCACCACATGAGTGTTCGGAGTAAGATTTAATAGAAAAATCATTTTCATAAGCTTTCATAAGTGCATTTTTGCATGCATCTATAGGACCATTTCCTTCACCTTCTGCTTTTATTAGCTGATTTTTGTATGTATAAGAAACTGTACATTTTGATGTTTTATTATTCGAAGATACTGTAAAATTTTCTAAATGTACATGCTCTTCGTGATGAAAGTAATTATTTTGAAATATTTCGAAAATTTCATCTGTTGTTAGCTCTTTTCCTCTCTCATCTGTAATACTCTGAACAATCTTTCCTATCTCCGGATGCATTGCTTTTGGTAATTGATAACCAAAATTTTTCTCTAATATATAGGCTACACCACCTTTGCCAGATTGTGAATTAATTCGAATGATGCTTTCATATGAACGCCCCACATCTTGAGGATCAATAGGAAGGTAAGGAACTTCCCAAAAGGCATCAGCTTTAGCATTTTGATATGCTAAGCCTTTGTTGATGGCATCTTGATGTGAACCAGAAAATGCAGTATAAACAAGTTCACCTACATATGGGTGTCGTGGATGTGTTGGCATCTCTGTACATCGCTCAACTATTTCTAAAACTTCATTGACATCTGTAAAATTTAATTTTGAGTCTACACCTTGTGTTGTCATATTTAATGCTAATGTAATAATATCTACATTACCTGTTCTCTCCCCATTACTAAGTAGTGTTCCCTCAACTCTATCTGCACCAGCTAAAAGTGCTAGTTCAGTTGCAGCTATAGATGTTCCTCTATCATTATGTGTGTGTGTTGAAATAATGACATTTTCACGATTATTTAAGTGTTGAGCCATCCACTCTATTTGATCTGCATAGATATTTGGAGTTGCCATTTCGACAGTGGCAGGAAGGTTAATAATGACAGGTCTCTTTTTAGAAATTTCCCAACACTCTGTTACTGCATTACTTATCTCTACTGCGAACTCTAGTTCTGTACCCGTAAAACTTTCTGGAGAGTACTCTAAGTAAATTATTCCATCATGTATGGCTTCATATTTTTTTACGAGTTTTACACCTTCTAAGGCAAGGGCAATTATTTCCTCTTTTGTTTTTGAGAATACAATTTTTCTTTGTGCAACTGAAGTGGAATTATAAAGATGCACAGTCGCCTTCTTAACACCAAGAAGTGCCTCAAATGTTTTTTGTATGAGATGCTCTCTTGCTTGTACTAATACTTGAATTGTTACATCGTCTGGTATGAGTTCATCATCAACTAAACGGCGTAAAAAATCAAATTCTACTTTTGAAGCGGAGGGGAAACCGACCTCTATCTCCTTAAATCCAAGTTTGAGTAAGAGTGTAAATAATTCAAGTTTTTTTTCCATACTCATAGGGTTAACAAGTGCTTGATTTCCATCTCTCAAATCTACACTACACCATAATGGGGCATGAGTTATTGCATTGTCTGGCCACTTTCTATGTGGCAAATCTATTTTTGGATATGCTCTGTACTTTCCATCTGGAATATGCACTGCAGAAGTTTTATGATTCATAAAGAATCCTTTGAGATTGAAATATTATAATAACCACTCTTACATAAGCTATTACTATGTGAATTATATCAAATTTAAGGTTATAAAAAAGTTTTATTGAATGTTGGATGTAAAGTGTAGGCGAGTTTGTAAAAATTTCCCACCAAAGTGGGAAAAAGTGTTAGTTATTGCTTAGCATTGATATGTAGATTTAAACTCGTAAGCAGTAGGACGACCTTCATCAGGTAAAACATCACGTTCGAATTTATAAGCTTGATAAGTATCAATCATATCATCAGTAAAAACTGGTTTTAAGAAATCATTATCAGCAATAAGACCTTCTAAAGCAGAACGAAGTGTATGTGGCATTTGAGCGATTCCTCTTTGACGAATCTCATTAAGAGTTAACTCAAATAAATCTTCATCCATTGGGCCAACAGGAACATCTTTATTTGCAATTCCATCAAGACCAGCCATCATCATAACAGCGAATGCTAAATAAGGATTAGCAGTTGAATCTGGAAAACGCATCTCAATACGAGTAGCACCCTCACCAGCACCCCAAGGAATACGACAAGCAGCAGAGCGGTTTTGCGAAGAGTAAGTTAAAATACTTGGTGCTTCATAACCTGGAATAAGACGCTTATAAGAGTTAGTTGAAGCATTTGTAAATGCAGCAACTGCATGAGAGTGTTTAAAGATACCAGCTGCATAAGCAAGGGCAGTATCACTTAAATTACCATAAGCTCCCTTATTATAGAAAAGGTTTTTACCATTTTTCCATAAAGATTGGTGAACATGCATACCATTACCATTGTCACCATAAAGTGGTTTAGGCATAAATGTAGCAGTCTTACCATTTAAGTGAGCAATCATTTTGACAACATACTTGTATTTTTGTACATTATCAGATGCACCAATAATATCAGAGTAAACGATTCCGATTTCATGCTGCCCCTGAGCAACTTCGTGGTGTCCAAGAACAACTTCAAGACCAACTTGCTCTAGTACTTGCATCATTTCAGCTCTCATATCAACGGCAGAGTCTGTAGGTTGTACTGGAAAGTAACCACCTTTTGTCCCTGGTCTATGACCAGTATTGTACATCTCTGGGTATGGATTATTTGAGTTCCATTCACCCTCTTCAGTGTCTACTTTATAACCTGCTTCATTGATGTTATCAACAAAAGTTACAGAGTCAAATATAAAAAATTCATTTTCAGGACCAAAGTAAGCAGCATCGGCTACACCAATCTCTTCAGCATGTTTAAGAGCTGCTTTAGCAATTGATCGAGGACATTTTTCATAAGCTTGATTTTTATAAATGTCATATACATCACAAAAAATGATGATAGTAGGGTCCGCTGTAAATGGATCTAAAAAAGCACTCCCTATATCAGCTTTTAGAAGCATGTCTGATTTATTTATTGGTTGCCAAGCATCAATTGAAGAACCATCAAATGGGAAACCAGTACTTAAGTTTGTCTCATTTACTGCACTCATACGGTAGCTAAGGTGGTGCCAAGCACCCTTAATATCTGTAAATCTTAAATCTACAAATTGAACATCATTTTCATCACAAAAAGTAAAAAACTCTTCTATATTATTAACAAATTTACCCATTATTTCTCCTGAAATTAATTTGTCCTTAGTATATCGGATTAATTGATAACATCTACTTTAAAAGTGATTAAAAACTAAACAAGTTCTTCTTTTTGTTTCATATAGTGATATTCTAAAAATCAAATATATCATCTAAATTACTATTTTCAGCAATATCTTCATCTTTTATGAGCATAAGAATAGTCTGAAAATCAGCATCTATTGAGTGGTCCATAAAATTAATATCTGCACCACCTTGAATAAAAAGAGTATTTAACCATGTTCCAATATTATTAATAAAACCATGAATTAGTTCTAGTTCAAAAGAGTCTAATTCTAAAAATTTATCTTTATTTGCATTCATAAGGTGTGAAAATTCTGTTATAGTGGTGGTTATTGGAGTAATTGCATCATAATACCTAAGTGTTAAACAAAAAAGAGAAAATGTAGAGCGTATAGAGATAAATATGTCTTCATTTAAACCAATTTTTTGCATTTGGTATATAAAATCTTGTAAATCTTCATTAAGATTTATAAGTTCTTCTAAATCATCTTGCTCTATAAAAGTGTAAGCTGGTATTTTTTTAACTTTTTTTGGTTTTGTGACAGATTTAATTAGGTTTTTTTCTCTGTTTTTTTCTCTTTGATGCAGTATTTCTAAATTTTCTTTACACTTCTCTTTAGTGAGTTTAATACTTATTCTATTCTGCTGATAAAGAGATTCTATAGAACTTTTGCCTAAGTACTCTTGAAAAAGTAAAGCTATTTTCTTATTCCAAAGTGTAAAATAAAAACATGTATCATTCTCTTCAAGTATGATTTCAAAAAATTCTGACTCTTCTGTTTCAATATAGGAGAGGGCAAAGTTGTAAAATTGTATAACAAAATTATGAATAAGACTATGAGTTGTATTATTAGAATTTCTAAGATAATCCCAAAATTGATTTAAATCCTCTTCATCATTAACAGACATAACACTTTTTATACTATAAATATTTTTCTCATCAAAGAGATTGATGATTTTTCTTTGAGTTCTCATAAAAGACTACTTACAGCAATATGCTTAGGTTCCATTTTTGCTATTTTCTTTTGTGAGGAGAGAGCAGTATTAATAGAGTCTTTAAATTTATGTTTTGCATCTGTATAAACTACAAGAACAGAGGCACTGACAGTAAGAAAAGGAAATTGCTTGAGTTCACCATCTCTATTTTTAGCTAGAATGTAACCTTGCTCTTTATCTTTTTGTGTGTAAAATTCTTTGGCATCTTTGGAAAAGTTCATAATAATATTAGAGATATACTCAAGACAATTCTCTACATCTTTTGTTACATGGCTAGCTACAAAAAAATCATCTCCACCAATGTGGGCTTTAAAAAACTCCGAGGGAATCTGTTTTCGAAGCATATCTGCGAAGAGTTGTATAATACGGTCCCCATTTCTAAAGCCATAAACATCATTAAAAGCTTTAAAATTGTCTAAATCAAAGTAACATAAAATATAATTTTCATCACTCCCTATCACCTCAGAGACATATTTTTCAATCATCCTGTTTCCTGGAAGTTTTGTAAGTGGATTTTGGTCACGTGCAACTATTAAATTTTCTTCATTCATAATACTAATGATGGCTCTTGCAGATAAAAAACCATAATATTTAGAATCATTTGTAATGATGATTCCAGAAGATTTTGGATTGTTTGAAAAAAGCTCTATTATTGTCTCAATATCACTGTTGATATCAGTTGATGTACAGGTACTAATAAAGTTTTTTAGTTTTGATTTACTAGATTTTGCATTAAGTAAAAGAGACATGCCATAAGGAGAATAGAGATACTCTTTAATGTGGTCTTCATATAAAACACCAATAGGCTCACTATTGGCATTTACAACAGGAACAATATGAAAATTTTTATTTTTCTTGAAGTAGTCTATTACAGCACTCATTGGAACTTTATTATGAAGTGCTTCTATCTTTTGAACATAAGTTTTTATCTTCTCACGGTTGCTATTATTACGTTTTGCTTCTTTTAAAAGTATAATGATATTTTGGTACTCTGGTAAAATTTCATTTGTATTTTTTGTTGGTCGTTGTGCTAAATAGCCTTGCACTAAATGACATCCTATATCTTTGCATGTTAGGAGTTCTGCCTTTGTTTCTACACCTTCTGCAACGACCTGAATGCCCAATTGAATGGCAAGGTGTGTGATACTTCTCACCATTAGCTGCTTTTTAATGTCTTTTTCAATCTCTTGAAGAAAAAATCTATCTATTTTAATAAGATCAGGTTTTGAATCAAAAAGCAGTTTATATCCAGAGTAACCGACTCCAAAATCGTCTATAGCAATTGAAAAATCATTTTCTTTATAGTAGCTAAGAACTTTTTCAAGTGAAAATCTATGAGATATTTCATGGCGCTCTGAAATTTCAAAACATAAATTCTCTTTTTTTATTCCAAGTTTCTTTAATATATTGTGCGTATTGCCATTTGAAAAATTTGGCATGTCAAAAAGTCTGTTGTCTATGTTATAAAATAGTCTTATATTTTCATAATTTTTTATTTGTGTGAATTTTTTAAGTGTTTTTTCTCTAAGGGCTAAATCGAAAGTATAGAGTATTCCTTCTTGATAGGCTCTATCAAAAACTTCAAAGATTGATTTAAAACCTGTATCTCTAAAATTTCTAAGAAGTGCTTCAACAGCATATAATTTTCCTGTATGAATATTAAGTATAGGCTGAAAAGCAATATCTAGTTTTTCTAAATGAATTAGCCACTCTTCGGGTAGATTATTTTCCATGACCGAAGTTTATAAGATTTTTATTACATAATTATTACATATTACTGGTTATGTCTCTAAAAGGTCGCTTTTTACTTTTTTTGTTTTTGCAAATCCTGCACCTTTCTTTGTTTTTGCTTGTAACTCTAAAGATGTAATCAAAGAGTGAAAATCAATTCCATCTTTGTGCATAGCAGAGAAACAACTCACAATAACAGCTATAGTATTTGGAACTTCCCCTTTCTTTTTATAAGCCTGTATATTTTTTTCACTCACTTTAATAAGTTTGCTAAATTTTGGAATGCTTATCTCTGCATCTAATAATGTTTTTTTAAATTCTATGAATGTCATCATAATTTCCTTTATGTGTAAATTGAATCATGAAATTATAGTTTTTTATAGCTTATATCTATATTTTATTGACAAAGATAATTAAAAAATGTATAATAACTATAATTTATTACTATTAGTAGTAAAAATTAGAAAACTTAAAGGAGCCACCAATGGCAAAAGAACTAAAGAAAAAAGTAGCAAAAAAGAAAGCAGCTAAAAAAGTTGTTAAGAAAAAAGCAGCTAAAAAAGTAGCAAAAAAGAAAGCGGCTAAAAAAGTTGTTAAGAAAAAAGCAGCTAAAAAAGCAGCAAAAAAGAAAGCGGCTAAAAAAGTTGTTAAGAAAAAAGCAGCTAAAAAATCTTCAAAAAAGAAATAAGCTTTTAGCATTATATTTTAAAATATAATGCTAAATGTCGAACCCTCATTTTCTTTACTCTGTATATTGAGTGTGAAATCATGTAGTTTTGTGATATTTTTTACTAAAAAGAGTCCTAATCCAAGAGAATTATTCCAACTATTCTGATTAACCCTATAAAACTTATCTGTTATATTTTGTATATGCTGATGACTAATTCCAATCCCTGTATCTATAACTTCAAAAGAGTTTTCTGTTATATTAATGATGACTTCATCCTCAGAGTATTTAAAAGCATTTTCTAGTAAGTTTGATATCACTATGCTAAAAAGAGTTCCATCCAATTCTATTTCTAAGTCTCTATTACCTGTTATAACAACTTCTCTGTTTGTGTAGCTGCTTTTTAAAGTATCAGAACTCTCTTTGACAAGATTGTAAATATTTTTTTTACTTTTATCAATAGATTGTTGGCCACCATCTAATTTCATAGATAATCGTAGGGTATTTATGAGCTCACTGAGTCGTGTACCATTTTTTAAAATTTTACTTAAAAACTTATGTCTGATTTTAGGATTTATATCTTCATCATCCAAAAGTGTTTGAGAGTAACCATTAACAACGGCAATAGGATTTTTAAATTCATGTGAGATTGCAGAAATAATGTCATCTTTTTGTTGATTTGAATCTTCAAGTCTTTTAGTGTATCTCAGTTTTTGTTTCTCTTTTTTTACAATAATATGAGATACTTTTGTTAAAAGTTTTGTTATCAGCACAAACTCTTGAGAATATGTTGATGTAATATAGGTCATTTTTTTCTTTTTTGTGAGTGATTTTAAAAAAGAGAGTATTTTCTCAGTTTCATTTTTGAGCTGAGTATTGATTTTATAAGTAATGATAAAAATTGCTATAAAAAATATAATTAATACACTTAATGTTTTGGTTGCAAGGGTAAAAACTTGTTTTCTTACGCTTTTAAGTTTTGTTGCAAGTCGAATATAGAGAGTTCGATTCTTGAATGTATACATTTTTGCTACATATAAAAAATTTTTATCCATGGTATGAGAATGTCTAACTTTATAACCATAACTCTTTTGACGTGCTTGAATGATTTCATCTCTATATTTGTGATTTTCCATGCGTTTTTTATCTTCATGTGATTCTGCTAATACTTGTCCATCTTGGTTGATGATGGTGATTCGCAAATTGAGTTTAGATTTGATTTCTTCTACAAGAATATCTAAATTTGTTTCTTGATGAATATTAAGTGCTATAAGTTCTACATCTTGCAAAAGAGCATTTTTAGATGATTCTAAGTAGTATTCATAAACCCAGTAGTAGACAATAGCACCAATAATGATAAAAAGTGCTAAAAAAAGTGACAAAAATTGTCGTAATATTATCTGATGAAAATGTAACAAGCTTCAAATCCTTTCGCCCTAATTGTAACACATTTTACTTGTGAAAATCTCCACCTTTAGTGACATATACTAATAAATTTGCTATACTTGTTGAACGACCTGTGATTTTTTCACTCTTTCTTAAAGCTCGAAGCATTTTATGATATTTTTCAAAATCATTGTTATCATTTGCTTCAGTTACTAAATCTCTCTCTATCATTTCATATAAATCATCTACCTTATTCTCTTCAATAAGAGCCTCTTCATATAACTCAGTGATTTCATCATCATCTTCGGTATTAATCATTGAAACCGTAGTTTTTAAAGAGCGAAGTGTAGCCTTTTGCATGGGGAGAGTGTACTCAGTTATAGTTTTTACATCAACTTCATTGCATACATCTATAAAACCTCGAATAAAACTTCTTGTATTAGAGCAAGCACGAGAAAACTCATTTGTAATTTTAAGATAAGCTACAACCTGTCGTAAATCTTTCGCTTCCGGTGTATAGAGTGCTAGAACTTTAATAATGGCATTATCAATCTCATCTGTTTTTGCATTGATGTTTTTTATCTTATTTCTAGCATCACAAAATTTTTGTTGATCGCAATCTTTAAGTGCTTTGAGTATAAGTGAATTAGCACTTACTAAACTATTACCGATTTCAGTGATTTTAGTTTGTATATCTTTGATATTAAGCTTAAAAGTTTGTAACATAATTTTCCTTAGTATTATTGTATTAGTCGAAACGACCCGTTATATAATTTTCTGTCTTTTGTTCTTGAGGATTAAGGAAAATATTTTCCGTTTTATCATACTCAATAAGAGTTCCTTGGTGCATAAATGCTGTATAGTCACTTATTCTACTCGCTTGTTGCATGTTATGTGTCACAATAGCAATACTAATATCATTTTTCAATTCAACTATTAATTCTTCTATAGCACCAGTAGATATAGGGTCTAGTGAAGATGTTGGTTCATCAAAAAGTAAAACATCAGGCTCTACAGCAATTGCCCTAGCAATACATAGACGTTGTTGTTGTCCGCTAGAAAGAGAAGTGGCAGGTTTATGTAGTCTGTCTTTTACTTCATCAAAGAGAGCACTACTTACAAGGGCTTGTTCTACTTTATCTTGAAGTTCACTTTTATTTTTGATACCAGATATTTTTAAACCATAAGCGATATTGTCAAATATACTCATTGGAAACGGTGTTGGTTTTTGAAATATCATTCCGACCTTTTGTCTGAGCTTTATAAATTCATTTTCTGTTTTAATCTCTAGTATGTTTATAATTTGTTCTGTTTTTATATCAAAAAAATCTATTTTACCATTGTAAATATTCCCTTGGTAAAGATCATGGATTCGGTTCATACTTCTTAAAAGAGTAGATTTTCCACATCCACTTGGACCAATAAGGGACGTGATTGCGTTTTTCATAATTGGTAATGTGATATTATTTAAAGAGACTTCATCACTTCCTTTATATGTAAATGAGAAGTCTTGTATATTTAAAGCTGGCATAAAAATCCTTATTTTTTATTACGTAGGATATATCTACTACTGAGGTTGATAAAGAGTACTAAAAGTGTTAAAATGAGTGACGCTGCCCAAGCTAAATCACGACTTGATGCTTCAGGTTCATTGGCAAGTTCATAGATACTAACTGTTAATGAAGGAAAGGAGTCACTAAGGTTGAGGCTTAAGTAGTTTGATGTTTCTGATGTAAAAAGTAGGGGTGCTGTTTCACCAACAATTCTTGCAAAAGCTAAAAGAATACCAGTCATAATACCAACCTTCGCTGAACGCATAACTATATGTAAAATAACTTTATATTTTGATGCTCCGATGGCAATACCAGCTTCTCTTAACTCTTTTGGAATTAAAGAGAGCATGTTATCTGTTGTGATTATCACTACAGGAGTAAGCATAATTGCTAAGGCTATTGCACCAGCGAAACCACTTGTTCCACCACTTGGTACTACAACAATAGCATATACAAAAGCACCAATAACAATAGAGGGTGCAGACATCATAATATCACTTAAGTCTCTTATGAGATGAGAGTATTTTCCTCTTCCATACTCTTGTATATATATTCCAGCTGTTATACCAATAGGAATACCAATAAGAGAAGCAAGAGATGCTAAAATGATTTGACCAATTAAAAGATTTCTTAGACCTCCATCTATTAAGTCATTCATAAAAAGTGAGAGATGAAAAGAGCTAAACCCTTTTATAAAAAGAGTGATAAGTATCCAAGCCAAAAAAGATAAACCTATAATGGAAGAAGTAATACTTAAAAGTAAAAATATTTTATTGATGAGTAATCTCATGTTAGGCTCTCTTTAAAAAGAAAAATTTTGCAAATGATATGATAGAGAAACTAATTGCAAAGAGTATAAGTGTTAGGTAAAAAAGTGAACTCTCACCAAGACCACTCGCCCCACCAAAGTTATTCGCCATCGCTACAGGAATAGAAATTGTTGGTTTAGTAAGTGCACTTGGTAGGACAAAAACAGATCCTATAAGAAATGCAACAGCCATTGTTTCTCCTAATGCTCGTCCAAGCGCTAAGATAATAGAACCTATAATACCTACTCGAGAATACGGAAATATAATATCTTTAATAACTTCAAATTTTGTAGCACCTAAAGCATAGGCTGATTCTTTGAGAACATTTGGTGTTGTTTTCATACTATCTCGTGTAAGGGATGCAATAAAAGGAAGTATCATTACTCCAAGAACTAAGCCCGCTGTTAGTAAAGAGACTTGATAACCACCAAAAAATTTGGTAATCATCGGTGCAAAATAGTACAACCCCCACATACCAAATATAATACTAGGAATAGCTGCTAAAAGTTCAATGGCAACTCCAACGATGTTTGAAATATGTTTTGGAGCAATTTCTGCTAAAAATACAGCAATTCCCATAGCAATTGGAAGTGAAAAAATAAGAGCAATTAGTGTTGTAAGTATAGTTCCAACAATAGGAACGAGACCGCCATAGATTGTTTTCGTATTTGTCTCATCAACATCAATCATCATATCTTTATCATTATCAGCATTGATATCATTGATATCTTTAATACTGTAGCGTTGTACTTCTAAGTGGTTTTTACTAAAAATTCCTTTTTCTTTATGGAGGTTATCAGTAGCTATAGCTCTTTTATTCCAATCAGAATCAATAATAAAATCTAGTCCAAATTCATTTATAGCTGGTGCTGCTGATACAAAGAGAGTAATAAATATACTAAAAATGAGTACAAATACTAAAGATGCACTGATAAGTGATATATTTTGAAAATTCTTTTCTATATTAAGTCTATTTAAAATCATAGAGAGATTGTATAAAAATATGATTACAGTAGGATTTCATAAAACTATATAAATTATATATTTAATACCTAATACCTTTACTTCTCCAGTAGAGTAAAATTTTTTCTTGTAAATCACTTGGAATTGGCACATAGCCTAAACTTTTTGCTATCTCTTGACCATGAGTAAAGGACCAATTGTAAAATTTAATTACTTGTTCGTTTACCAGAGTTTTTTCAGCAGAGAGCAAAATAAAACTAGCAGTAACAATAGGGTAAGACTCTTTTCCAAGTGGGTCTGCAATTATGGTATAAAAATCTTTTTTTGTTTTAAGCGAAGATTGAGATGCGGCTACTTGAAAAGTGTGTAGTGTTGGAACAATATAATTTCCTTCTCTATTTTCAATTGCTGCCATAGATAAGTCATTATTTTTTGCATCACTATAGTCGACATATCCTACAGAGTATCTTGTTTGTTTTAAAAGTGCCGTAACACCAGAATTTGTTTTACCACCTATATGATGGCTTCCAGGCCAATGAAGAGATTTATATGCACCAAACTCTTTATGCCATCTTTTAGATATTTTACTTAGGTAGTATGTGAAGTTATATGTTGTACCGCTACCATCAGCACGATGAACAAATGTTAATTTTTTATGAGGAAGCTTTATATTTTTATTAGCATTAGCAATAATTGGATCATCCCAAAATATAATATCACCATGAACAATAGCTACTAAAGCATGACGACTAAGTTTTAAGTTGTGAATTCCAGGAAGATTGTAAGCAACTATGATTGCACCAATAATTCCAGGAAATTGGTAAAGATTATATTTTTTTAAAACTTTTGGTGAGAGAGGCTTGTCTGTTCCTGCAAAATCAACAGTTCTATTTTGAACACTTTGTATTCCTTTAGCACTTCCTTTTTTTCTATAATCTATCCGAACACCATTTTCGTTATGATAAGAGCGAATCCATTTTTTATATACACTATATGGAAAAGAAGCTCCGCTACCCCTGATAACATTAGCACTACTAAGGAGTGTTAATGTTATTGATAAGAAAATAATTATTTTTATCATAGCTTTGTTAAACCTTATCTCATATTCAATATATGAAAGTATAATCTAATTTTATTGCATAAGCATTACATTATAAGGAGTATCTAAGCACCATAAAGATGATTGTAGATAGTATCGCTGCTGCAGGAAGAGTAATAATCCAAGCAAGAGCAATAGGTTTCATTAAACTCCAATTTGCATCTTTATTTACAACCCCAACACCTAAAACAGCACCTATAAGAATATGTGTACTCGATACAGGTATACCAAAAGTAGAGGCTAGAAGTATGACTCCACTTGCGGAAAGTTCAGCAGAAAAACCAGATGCTGGATGAATATTTGTAAGTGCATAACCAACGGTTTGAATGACAAAACGGCCAATAAACCATAAACCACCAACCATAGCGACACCTGCACTCAACATTGCTAGAGGGGGAATAGAAGCCTGAGATACAATTTCCCCATTTCTAAGTACATCTAAAATAGCTACAAAGGGACCAATGGCATTAGCAATATCATTGGAACCATGGCTAAATGCAAAACCTGAAGCAGTAAAAACTTGTAACCAGCTAAAGAGTAAAAATGTTGAAGTATCTAAATTTTTTCCCTTGAGTGTTTTTGCAAAAATATAAACAGCCATCCAAACACTTGCTGAAATCATGGCCATTATAAGGTACTTATTAAGAGTTGAAAAATTGAGATTCATATGTTGCAAACCCTTAAAAATCACTATTCCTGTAATAACAGTAGAAGCAAAAGCAGCAACAAGAGGTACAAAATTTTGCAGAGCTTTATATGCCTTTAAATCCTCTTTCTTCTTCTTTAACATATAGATTTTTTTATAATATAAAGACTGTAAATCAGTTGGTGAAAAGTCGTCATCTGATTTTGCTTCTGAGTCCTCTACTATCTTTAAATCTTCTACTAATCTGTCATTTTGAGACATATTTTTGTAGATAGTTTCATATTCTATTCGAAGGTCCTTTTTTTCCTCTTTAATCTCTAAAAGTGTTTTTTTAGCATTTTCATTATAATCAATAATATATTTTTTTATCATTGAATATAGAGTATAAGAGATAGCCCCACCAAGAAGAGGTGATATAACCCAAGAGATAGCAATAGTGCCGATTTTATTCCAGTGAACGAGAGAAAGTCCCTCATTAACTCCTTGCATCAGGATGCCTAAGGTTATCGAACTTCCAACAATACCTCCAACAATTGCATGAGTTGTGGAAACAGGCCAGCCTTTTTTTGTTGCAACGAGTAACCAGAGTGCAGATGCAAGTAGAGCTGACATCATTATATAAACAAAATCTAAGGGGACTATTTGGATGGAGCTTAAGTCGACAATACCTTTTCTAATAGTATTGGTGACCTCTCCTCCTGCTATCATCGCTCCACTTATTTCAAAAATTGCAGCTACAATTAATGCTTGTTTCATAGAAAGTGTGCCAGCACCAACACTTGTGCCAAAAGAGTTGGCTACATCATTACCACCAATATTAAAAGCCATAAAAATCATAAATAATGTAGCAAGTAAAAATATAACTACATGATTTGCATGAGTGTAGTCAATACCCCAAATAATAAACCATATACTTATGCTCGACAGCAAAACAGCAAAAAAAACATTCTCTTTAGATAACATACTCTTCCTTTTATACCATTAAATAACCAACACCACGGATGGTCTTGATGTACTCTTTCGTGTGATGTGGATCTATTTTTTCTTTTAATCTTTTTATCGCAACATTAACAGTTTTTTTATGAATGCTTTCCATATTATTCCAGACATGTTTAAGTAAAAAATTTCTATCTAATACTCTTTTTTTATTAATAACAAGAGTATGCAGTAGTTTAGTCTCCAGTTTTGTTAGAGATATTTCATCATTATGAATAATAACTTTATGTGCATTGACATCGAACAGCATATCTTTATATTGAAGCTGCTGTACTTTTGCAATATTGCCTTGTTTATAACGTTTAAGCACGGCTTGCACTCTTAAAATAAGTTCTTCAACATCAAACGGTTTTGTAATGTAATCATCAGCACCTTTTCTCAGCCCATCTTTTATATCTTCAATGGAGTCACGTCCAGAAAGAAAAATAACAGGTGTATCGATGTTTTTATTTCTTAACATTTCTATATAGAGACTTCCCTCAATGTCAGGGAGGGATCTGTCCATAATAATAAGCTGAATAGACTCTTCTTGAAGTACTTGTCGAATATGTTTGGTATTTAAAAACCCAAGTACTTCATATCCGGAGTTAGTTAAACTATACTCCAGAAGTTCAAGAATATCGCTATCATCATCTATAATAAGAATTTGTTCTTTTGTCATCACTTTATCTTGACTAATATTTTATGTTTAGTTTAATAGAGTAAAAACGTCCCGGTTTTGTTGCTGCAGTTGTTAGGTCACCCTGTGTGAACTTCAACTCGCTGTCAAGGAGGTTTTGCACTTTAAATTTGAGTGCATATTCAAATAAATCACCCTCTTTTTTTTCACTTAGTGTCCATTTAGTAACAAAATCAAGTTTCGCAAATGGTTGTTGATAAATATCAAGGTTTCCATATGTTCCAAGGTAAACAATATTTTTTCCAATTTGGTTAAATAAGAAAAGAGCACTATCTCCACTCTCTGCATTGTCATATCCTAAAGTGAAGTTTAACACATAAGGAGATTGTCCTTGCATCGCTCTTTCTTTTGTGGTAAGTGCTGATGTCCAACTATTGGTAGGATCAGTATTGAGTTTAATATTTGACTGAATGTATGACATGTTTGTTGCCATAAGCATGTTCTCTAAACTCTCATGAATAAAACCAAAACGTTTTCTCAAGTCTAGTTCTATACCGTAACTTGTTGCTGCATCAGCATTTTGGTATGTCTCTTGGAATATACCACCTTGAGAGTTATCTGGTCTTACCACTTTTTCTACAGGTTTAATAAACTCTTTAGAGAATATTGCAGCAGAGAAGACTTCATCGTCGGATAAATACCACTCATATTTTAAATCTAAATGATTAATATATGTAGCTTTTAAATCAGGATTACCAAATACTTGATTTTCACTAATTGGATCAAGATATGTATTTGAGCTAAATTCACGAAAGTCAGGTCTACTAATAGTTGTTGCATAAGCAAATCTTAACTGCATTGCGTCACTGTCAAACCTATATGTTAAACCTAAACTTGGAAAAAGGTCAGATGTATCGAGTGGTTTATATGCTTCTCTTGCATCTGTAAGTTGTTGAGTTGAATTTTCTTGTCTTACGGAGGCAATCAAATCAAAATCATGTGTGATTGATATCATCTGTTTAAGATAAAGTGCATTAACCTCTTGTGTCGCTTTATAAGAATCCACAGCAAAATAATTTGCTGACAAATTTAATTTATATGCATCTGCCTTTTGATAAATTTGATCCATACTTAGTGTTCTATCAATACCAAAACGATTTGTAATCATACTATATCTTCTACTATCAAAATCACGTTTTTTACTATATTTGAAATATCCAAACTTTGTGTAGTTGTCATTGTCATTCATTTTAAAAGGTAGTGTAAAATCAGCCTTATAATTATCTACTGTATCATTAAGGTTAAAGTAGTAGTACCATGTTCTTCTATCCCAGTTTAAACCATTTGACTCATAAAGGTAGTTATATTCAACAGTTCCTGGTTCATCTCTTTTTGCAGTTGCAGTCTCCCATGCCCAATCAATTTTTAAATTATCAAAATATCCATCTGTAGAGTTTGCAAAACGAAGGTCATTCTCACCACTTACTTGATGGACATTTAAGTTTTTTGTTACATATTCATAATATGTTTTATCTCTATCTTCAGTGTCACCCGTGTTATCTATAAAAGATACAATTGTTTTATTACTCAATTTTTGTGTAGTAAAATATGTGTATTTTATTTTATTGTTTTCTAAATAATTTGCACCAATATTTACCATACCAGCTAACTCACTTGTTTCTACATATCTATTTGAGTAGTTATTACTATCATGAACAACTTGTCCATTGTTGATATTATAAGTATATTTACTATAAAAAACTGAATCACTGTCATAATTATTTTTATTATAGAGTGTTGCAGAAGCACCTACAGAGAGGTCCTTTGAGATAATAAAACTTTTACCAAGTGAGAGACCTAACTTATAACCTGGTTGTACAGTTGTTGTTTGATGGTCAAGTTTTCTGCTACCGATGACATCATTGATTTTTGTACCAACGGCATTAATATTATTGCCTTGTGCTAAAACAGAATCTGGAATAGGGGTGCTATTACTAGTATTTGTAACAACATTTTTTCCAGTTGTGCTATTGACCAAAAGTTCAACTCCCAGTTTTGCATAACTATCATCATCTTTTGGAATATCTTTACTTTTAATGAGTACACTTCCTCCACCAAAAGAGGCTGGAATATCTGCTGTGTAAGATTTTTGAATAGTAATGCTCTCTACTACCGAAGTAGGAAATATGTCAAGAGGTACAACTCTTTTTGTTGGCTCTGGCGATGGAATATTTAATCCATTTAAAAGGACTGTAGAGTATCTATCTCCAAGTCCTCTAACATATACAAATTTTCCTCCAACAATGGTGATTCCACTGACACGTTTAAGGGCTGAAGCGACACTACTATCACCACTCTTACTAAACTGTTCACTTCCAAGCACATTTCCAACTGTATCATTATTTCTTTGCTCTGCCATAACAGCTGCAACAGAACCCTCTATATGTGGTGCTAAAACAACAAACTCTTCAAGTTCCATAGCGGCAGGAGTAAGTTCTATAGTTTTAGAAATGGTCTCTTTTGCTAATATAATTACTTTAAGAGTCTGTGCACTAAAGTCTTGGTTAATAATTGAAAGTGTTTGTTCACCTGCTGGTAAGTTTAACTCTACAAAACCATTCTTATCAGATTTAGCTTCAGTGCTTAAACCTTTTACAAAAATTGTTGCATTAGGAATCTTTTTTTTGTCTTCTGAAGATACAAGAGTAAGTAATAAACTTCCTGATTCTAGTTTTTTAGTCTCTTTTTTCACTACTTTTATTTGAGAATCAGGTGCTTCTGCATTGATAAATGCAAGTGTATTGTCTTTTTTGAGTGAGACAATAATTTGAGACTCTGTATTCTTTTTAATACGAACATTTTTTCTTACAAAAGCAAGTGCAACACCATTCTCTTTTGAAATAAGTTGAATTTGATAATTGGCACTTTTGAGCTTTTTTAGATAATAACCATCTTCATCTGTTGTGGCATTGATAACATTACTCTTATCTAAAACTAAAGTATTCTCTTTATTGATAAGTTCATAAATAGAAAAATTCTGATTTGACAGAGGTCTTCCATCTTTCATAACTACTAATGAGAGTGTTCCAAACTCTGTCGCAGACAGAGATGAAATAAGTAATAAAATTAGGTATATATATCTCACAGTGTACACTCCCAGTGATTGTTTTTACATTTATTCATATTTTTTCGTAATTCAATAGCTTTTTGAAAAAGATCAGGGCGTGTGATTTTTTTAAGATACTCTTCACACTTATCAAACTCTCCTGTCATGTAAAAAGCATAAGCAAGTGCATAAATCATATTTTGCTCTTTTAAAAGTCCATTTCGTTGTAAAGCACTCTCTGTAGCTATTACTTTTTCATAGTTTGCAAACTCTAGGTAAATAGCAACTTTTTGTTTATATTTTTCTTTTGCATCAAGAATTTGAGAATTTTTATAGATCGCTTGTACATAATCTTTTGCTCGTCGAAACATTTCAGAAGAGTCTTTTATATACTGTTCATCTTGCAGAGATGCCTCTGCAAATAAGTCGGCTGAAGCTTGTATCATATCTTTATCTATATAGAGATTTGCAAGTAGCACAGTCATTGTTGCATTTTTTGGATAGAGAAGATGAGCATGTTCAGCAAGCTTTATAGCCTTTGTTGTTTGCTTAGATTTTCTTAATGCATTTATAAAAGAGAGGGTGACTCTCTCATTTGGTTTTGCATTTTTCATATATACATCTGCATCACTCAGTGCACTTTGAAAGAGTTGTAATTTAACTAAATAAGCAAACCGCTGTCTATATGCATCATAATATGTTGGGTGAAGCTTATTAATTAAACTTAGCTCTTCTAATGCAGCATTATATTCTTTGAGTCTATAAAGTGATTCAGCTTTAAGTGCCATAAGTTTTGGTTTAGACTTTACAAGTTGTGGAGCATTCTCTAAAGCTTGGATAACATCTTTATATGCTTTTAGTTTAAAACTATTTTGTGCTATATAAACATATATACTTTTTTGCGTTTGTCCATTCTCTATAGCCTTATAAAAATTCAGGTTAGACTCTTTGTACTCTAAAAGTTTAGATTTGACTAAACCTTGAAGTGTATAGTATTGTGCTAAATCAACAGCTTTGTCTTCTAAATTTACACTCTTGAGTGCATCATTTGCACGGGAATAGTAACCATCTTTCATAAGTATTGTCGCTAACGCTACATAATCAACTTCATCTTGCTGTTTTTTACTACTGGCAAAAATGGATGTTGATAAAAATAGTGCTATCATTAATGTTAAAAATATTTTCATTGCTTATCTCTTATTGAAAATCAAATCTGATTTTTTGTTTGGCCCAAACTTTTACAGCCTTGCCTTTATACTCACCTGGTGTGAACTTCCAACTCTTGACACCTTGTGATGCAACATCATCAAATACCCCAGCAGGTTCACTCTCTAAAACTTTCACTTTTATAACATTTCCATTGGCATCAATCAAAATATTTAAAAGTACATACCCTTTTATACCCATTTTTTTAGCTTTTTTAGGGTATTCCATCGCTGAACGTTGGGATGGAGAAGGTGCTTTGTCAACACTCCCTTCACTCATAACAACATCTTTATCGACATCCCCTAAAAGAGAGTCATCCATATCCATGTCATCACCCATAAAAGATTCAAGACCTGTGTCAATACCACTTAAGTTAGAAGAAACATTAGGTGTTGCACTTCTGCGTTGTGGTTTAGGTTTTGTTTTTTTAGGTTTAGGTTTTGGTTTAGGTTTTGGTTTTTGCTTAGGCACTTTTTTTACTTCAAAGCTCATTGAACTTTTGTCTGATTTTTGGTTTGGTAACATTCCATCTTCATTCATAGAAATAACTACAATGAAAACAAAAAAGAGACCAAAAAGAGACCATAAAAAAGCTTTAATATGGTTAAAGATAGAGCTTTTTTTACTCACGATTAACCTACCTCTTTCTTAGTAGCAACTGCTACATCTTTTGCACCAGAGAGTCTACACTGATCAACCAGTTCTATTAACTTCTCAACAGCAATAGAGTCATCTGTTATAACTAAAACAGATTTTTCTGTTGATGCACGAAGTAATTCTCTTAGTTTTCCTTGTACAGCCCAGAGTTTGATGGGTTGATTATCTACATAAACTTCGGCTTGATTATCTATGTAAACTCTAATAACTTTACTTGAAGCACGAGAAGCAGATGATGCTCCTGGACGATTCAAATCTAATTTCATATCTTTCACAAAAGTCGAACTGACCATGAAAAAGATTAAAAGAATAAATACCATGTCAATTAGTGGTGACATATCTACTTCACTAATAGAATCTTTTTTACGTCTAAATCTCATTTAAATCTCCTTCGCTACACAATATATCTGTGATTTGTTCTAAATCTAATTCCATATTTGAAGCCTTTTTATCTAATATTCGTCCTATTACTAAACCTGGAACTGCAACAACAAGTCCTAATTGTGTAGTAAAAAGTGCCTGTGAAATACCACCAGCAATACCACCTGTTTGTGAAAAGAGATTCATAGAAGCTAAAGAGTCAAAAGTCTCTATCATCCCAATAACAGTTCCTAGGAGCCCTATGAGTGGTGCCACAACAACAACTGTATTTACAAGTTTCTTATATTTAATAAGATTTGTCCGATAGACATAAAACTTATCATCTAAAAGACTTCTTAAATTACCAGAATCAGCATATTGTTCTCTGATGGTAAGACCATCGACAACAGCTGCATCTATGAAACCTCTTGGTATTTCACGTTTCCCACTAGCAAACTTACGAATTAAAACACGAACACTTTTTTTTGTTCCTCTTTGGATAGTGTGGTATCTAAAACCTAAGCCATACCAGAGTGTAAATACTAAAATAAAGAGTGGCCACATAACGAGACCACCACTTTGCATATAAGCATTAAACTGATTAAAGAGTGTAATTATTGCATCCATTATTTTTTCTTGTTGTACTCATTTACTATATGAAGCGCTGAGTGTTCCATACTATCTTTGATACCCTCTGCCCAACTATTAAGTAAGTTTCCACCAAGTAGAAGAGGAATCGCTACAATAAGTCCAAGTTCTGTTGTGACAAGTGCTATTGAAATACCACCTGAGAGAAGTTTTGGATCACCTGTACCAAACTCTGTAATGATATCAAAAGTCGCAATCATACCTGTTACTGTACCTAGAAGTCCAAGAAGTGGAGCAACTGCTGCAATGATTAAAATAAATGAACTGAGCTTATCAAGTCTTGTGCTCTCATGAATAATTGATTCAGCAATAATATCTTCAATATGTGCTTTATCTCTGTCAATATTTCTAACAGTTGCTTTCATAAGTCTTGCAGTTGAACCTTTTTTAGGTTTTAGGAATTCTAAAGTATTTTCAACACCTTGGGATAATAGTTGATTTAAAGTATCATCTGGTAATTCTGAAGAACCACTATTATTAAGTAAAAAGAAAACTCTTAGTAATAAAAATAAAAGACCTATCAGACCAAGTACAACAATAACCCATCCAATAATTCCAGCAGAGTCAATAACATCTATAACAGTTTTTTCTTCTTTATCTGAAACTTCTTTATTAGTGTTTTCATAAATAAAAATGTTTAAAGTGTCTGGATTTGTTTTTGCAGCTAACTCTTTTGCGGTTAAAGTTGATAACTCATCTCCCCAGATTTTAAATTTGTTGTCGCCTGCTGGAACTAAAGCACCTGAAACAGTATCTGAAATACCATAAGTAGCAATATTGCCAATTTTGATAAGTTTTGCTTTTTTTAGTGAACCATCTTTTAAGTAAAAGGCTCCATCAACAGTTTTTAGTGAAGATAAATCAGTTACAAGAGTTAAAGTTTTTGAAAATATCTCTTGAAGTGTTTGAGGATAGTTTTGTTTCTCTATTTTTATATTTACATTGTAAGGTTTTAATGAAGAAACACCTTGAGATACTACAGCTTCTATTAAAGATGTGTCGTCGTTGATAGATTCAAGATTTTGTTGTGACTTAAAAAGATCTTCACTCATCATTTGACTTTTTGTCTCTTTTGCCAAAACTTTTGCTTGAAGAGCTTCAATATCATTTTTTGCTTGTTTGATTTTTTTAGAGTTTAGTTCTTGTATACTTACAACTCGTTTTTTTAACATCTCTTTTTGTGCTTTTAAAAATGCAAACTCTTTTGCATATGCTTGGTCAAGATCAGTTGATGCGAAAAGTGATATTGAGATGATTAAAAGTGCTAATACTATTTTTTTCATTATTTTACCTCTTTTAGTACTAATGCATTTGGTAGTGTGAAGAAACCAGTTCTAATCTGTTTTTTGAATGCATCAAATATATTTAAAATTTGAATTTGTTTTTCTTTATTTAACTCTTCTTTATAACTCCAATTTGAAGCATCTTTTGTAACATAACCTACTGTATCATTTGGAGTTTTAAAAAACATCATAGCAGTACCAATACGTGCTACCTCTACAAGTTTTGATTTTCCATTAAGCTCAATAGTCTGTTTAAATATACCATTCTCTTTAGTCATACGAATTTCATCTGCATAAGAGTTATAAACAATAGAGAGTGCTTTTTGTGGAGTAATAAGTGAACTGTTAAGTTGATCTTTCACTTGTTGTACAGACTCAATTCTCTCATTCGTTTTAAAAGGAATTGAAGATTTCATATATGTTATTAAATTATCAATTGCTTCCATTACTAAAGGCTTCAAACCTTCAGAATTTTTAGATGCTTTAGTGATGCTTCCTTTTACATTTGTGAGTTCTTTATTAATCTGTTTGATTTTAAGTTCTTGGCGTGAGACTGTAGCCTCGAGTTCACTTTTTTGGCTAGTCAAAGATTTCATACTTGCTTTGTAAGCATCTTTTTCATCATCAATTTGAGAATCAATTGTTTCAACTTGTGAACGTAGTTTCATTAAAGATTCTGCCATATTATCGGTGTTGGACATTAAGGTTGTACTTGCGAGTAATAAGCTCAAAGCAATGCTAATCGTTTTTGTAGACATGGGCTCCCCATATAGTTTAAGATGCCGAAATAATAGGAAATTTTGGTTACTTATTGGTTACTTTTAGGTTACGTAATGATTACAGTATGATTATAATGAGGAGACAAAAAAGGTATGAAAAAAGTATAAAAAGGTGAAAGACTAAGGAGCGCTTTTCCTTAGTCTTGAAGCGAGTCTATTGAGCTTTAGAATTCTTTTTAGAGTAAGTATTCTCTTTACTTAATACAACTTTAGAGTCATAAAAACTTACAGGACCAGTAATATGCTTAGCACCTGAATCATAAGAATCAGCACCTCTGAAGTGTACCTCTTCAAAGTCAACAGTTTTATCACTTACAAATTTAACATTGTTCCATTTGAAACCTGCATCATATTTGTTGTAGAAACCACCACCTTTAAGATAACAAGTGTAGTTTGTAACATCAGGTTGTGTAGCATTTGTATCATCAGTTGTAATTGTATTTTGGTCATTACCAAACTCCATACAAGATGAATCATGGTTATTTGTTTTATCAACATTTACCTGTCTTACAAGTACATTTGTAAGTTTACCACGGTAACCAAGGTCAGTATCTGTAGAGTCATCCTGAGCATTGTAAACATAAAGATTAGTTAAGTTAACAGTACCACCCCAAATTTCAAGACCATCATCAAAACCACCGATGATTGCTACATTTTCAATAACAGTTCCTGAACCAACACCAGCTAAAGAGAGACCATTTAACTCTTTATCTTTTTGAACAGCAAAACCAGAGTGTTTTACAGCAACATATGTAAGTGTACCTGAAGAATCAGTGTCATTTGCATGAGTTGTTGAACCAAATGCAATAGTCGGATCAGCTTCGTAAGTATTGTTATCATAGTGTGTATATGCATTACCAGTAAGAATTAGTCCACCCCACTCACCAGCTAAGTTATCTCCAGACTTACACTCTAAATCTTTGTTAGATGTAAATACAACTGGTGCTGCCATAGTACCGTTTGCTAGTAGTTTTGTTCCTGGAGTGAAAACCATAAATGATGCAGGAGTTGAACCAGCAAATGTAGTACCAGCAGGTGCAGTTATAATAGCTCCATTAGAAACCTTAACTTTTCCATTAACACCATAAACTTTATTTGGATCAAGAGTCATGCTTGTAGTGATGTTAGCTGATAAGTTTATATCAATTACTCTTGCAGTACATGGTGAAGAGTATGTACCATCAGTTTTAGTATAATCTTCTAATGGATTATTTGAACCAGCTTTACCTTTCCAGATATTTGCTTCTATTACACCAGCAACTGCTGTTTTTGTATTATAAGTAACTGAACCAGCTGATGTGATATCAATTTTGTTATCTTTTACAAAATAATCATATGCTGTTTTTACTAATGTTCCATCTACTACTGGTGTAGGAGTTGGTGTAGGAGTTGGTGTCGCAGTTGGTGTAGAACTGCTACCACCACCACATCCTGTAAAACCTATAGCTGCTGCTGCAACTAGACTAAGTGCTGTTATCTTTAAGTTATTCATCATTATATCTCCATTGTAATTTTGTTTGAAGCATTATAAAACTTATTGGTTACTTTAATATTTCCATTTGGCAACAAAATGGTTACACTCATCATAATAGAGCAATTATGAAAAAAAAATGTTACAATTATTATAATATTTACTTAAGGGTTTGCAGAGTATGTCACAAAAGTATCCTAATAATTTTAATGAATTAAAAGCAGCAGTAAGAAAAGCTGGATTGCTGAAACGTGTTCCTGTTCGTGGAACGATTGAGATGGTTGCTATTATTTTATCAATGGCCCTTGTCTATTATATAGTATTACAATGGGAGCATATGCCGGTTTCATCACCTTTAAAAACTATCTTCCTTGGTGTTTTTATGACAATTATTTTTACTCGTGCGGTTTTTGTCTCTCATGATATTTTACATTTGCAATATTTTAAAAATAAATCACTCTCTTTTAAATTAAGTTATCCGTTCTCCGCATTAATGCTTTCTAATTCATCTTCATGGTGGGATTTTAAACATAATGTAAATCATCATACATGGTGTAATGTACTTGAAAAAGATGAAGACATATGGGCACTTGATGGTGCATTTACACCAAATAATAAAGGGAACAATCCTTTTATTAAAAAATATAAATATATCATTTTTTGGAGTGCAATGTTTTTTATGTACCCTGCATTTATAGCTCAATCTTATAGCTTTGCAATCAAAAAAAAGAATTATGGAGAACTGTTTCTTATGCTTATGCACTGGCCACTTGTTTGGGGAACTATTTTTTACTTTTTGCCACTTATTGATGCTATTATTATTTTTTTAACTCTTAATTTCACTCTCTCTCCTTGGTTGGCATTTGGATTTATTACAAATCATTTAGGCTGTGAAGTTTTTGATTATGAAGAGGGGAAAGAATTTTCTTGGATGGAATTACAAATGAGAACTTCGCGCTCACTTAAAGGTGGTAGATTTGTACACTGGTTTTATGGAGGGCTCAATACACAGATAGAACATCATCTTTTTCCAAAAGCACCAAGATTTAAGCTATTAAAAGTACAGAAAATGACACATGCATTTGCAAAAGAACATAATATAGCCTATTTAGAAACTTCTCCGCTTGAGGCATATATTCAGATTAATGATGTGTTAAAAACATATTAAATATTGATTTTCTGTACTTATATTCCCTCTACACGAAGAACCTGTGTTTTGCCTACCATTAAATCTACTGTCATTAAAACTCTTTTAAATACTGATTCTTGTTTATATTGAAGATTATGCTTTTTACATATATCTTTGACAACAGGTTGCATTTTTTGGTAAAAACTATGGGGCATATTTGGGAAGAGATGGTGTTCAATTTGATAGTTTAAAAAACCGTGTAAAAAATCTATAAAGTCTGTTCCTGTATTATAGTTTACACTTCCCATAATTTGTCTGAGATAATATTCACCTTGCGTTTTATGTGGTGTTGAAAATTGGTAAATATCTTCAGCAGAATGATTTGGAACTATAACTAAAAACGAGTGTAAGTTTGTTAAAAGCTCAGCTATAACTAAAAATATTAAGACACTTATAGCTGCACTCAAGCTAAGAGGTATAAAAAGTGAAGGAAGTACAATAAATTGAAAAATACCATAAGGTAAGAAATACTCTTTCCATAATGTAAGACCATTTTTAGTAAATGGTGTGTACTCAAAACTGAGAGTTGGCTCCTCTTTTTTTCGTGCACGCTCTTTATTTTCTAAAATTCTTAATGTATTTGGAGCATAATAAGCGACTTTCCACATAGATGCAAAAATATAAACTGTAATATATTTAAAAATTATGGGTATCTTTTTTTGATGTAGCCACTGGAGGTTTTTTTCAACATTATCAGGATCATCATCTTCACCTAAATGGTAGTGGTGCATAATATTATGCTCATAAACCCAAGCATCAGGTTTAATCCAATCTAGCCAATCTATCCATCTTCTGTTCCCTTGTGCATAACCATCTTTTGTGTATCTCTTTGGTATATTTGGTACCTTATCGTAGGCACCATGGAGAATAGGGTGTGTAATATTGGCCCAACGAGAGACATTACCTATAGAGATTAAAAGTGCCCCCATTAAGCCAATCAGATAAAAAAAAGAGTTTGAAATTTCATAATTATTGTACTTCACAAGTGTTATGAGTGTTATAAGTAAAAATCCAACTACTGTAGCACCTCTTCCCCATCTTTCTAGTTTTAAAAGGTGTTGAAAGTCGCTTTCGCTAACGGTTCCTATCTTCTTTTTTATCTCATCAATGTCATGCTGTAGCTCTTCTTGATCTACATCTTTGTAATCTGTATATTGTATCAATTTCATCCCTGTTTAGCATATAATGAATGCAATTATATAAAAAAAAACTTAGAGTTAATACTATATAAATATCATTTTAGATAGAATGATAAAAATTTAAAAGAAATATGATTATATGGAGACTTTATGGATGCAGCCAAATATATTTGGATGAATGGAAAATTTGTAAATTGGGACGATGCAAAAATACATGTACTTTCACACACACTTCATTATGGAAATGGTGTTATTGAAGGTACGAAAGCTTATAAAACAGAAAAAGGGTATGCAATTTTTCGTCTTAATGAGCATACTACACGTTTAAAAGAGTCTGCAAAGATGACACTTATCGACATTCCATACTCTATTGAAGAGATGAATCAGGCACAGATTGATTTAATAAAGAAAAATGAATTTGAAGGTGATAATGTTTATATTAGACCGTTTGCATTTTTAGGTTATGGTGTCATGGGTGTTTACCATAAAAATGCTCCTGTTGAGACTGTAATGTCTGCATGGGAATGGGGTGCTTATCTTGGTGAAGATGGTTTGAAAAATGGTATTAAACTGAAAATTGCTTCTATGACAAGACCGGCAAATACTTCAAATATGGGCAAGGCAAAAGCAAGTGCAAACTACTTAAACTCTCAAATGGCAAAGTTTGAAGCTATTGATTGTGGTTATGATGAAGCACTTCTTTTAGATGATCAAGGCTATGTTGCAGAAGCGAGTGGAGCTTGCTTTTTTATGGTAAAAAATGGTGAATTAATTACACCGCCAAATGATAATTCGTTAGCCTCTATCACACAAAAAATGGTTATAGAACTTGCAAAAGACATGGACATAAAAGTGACACGCAGACGTATCACTCGTGAAGAAGTTTATGTAGCTGATGAGGCATTTTTAACGGGAACTGCAGCTGAGATTACCCCAATTGCTCTTGTTGATGCAAGAGAGATTGGTTGCGGTTCTTGTGGTAAGATGACAGAGAAAATCCAGAGTACATATTTTGACATCGTTTTTGGACGAAACAAAAAATATGAGCATTATCTCACATATATTAATGAGTTGAGCGAAGATAGCCAAAAAGTCGGCTAAATTAAAAACTAGGAAAACTAAATGAAAACAGAGGAAAATATTTTAATGGCATCAGATATGAATGATTATTTTAACAAAAAAAAGAGTGAAGGTAGGTCAAATTCTGGCGGTGGTAATAGTGACGGTCCAAAAGGTCCACAAATGCCAAATTTTGACTTTAACATGGGTGGTAAAGCAGGAATAATTTACTTTTTAATTGCCATAGTTGTTATACTTGTTTTAGCAAAACCTTTTACTATTATTGAAGAGGGACAGCGTGGTATTTTAAGTACAAATGGTAAGTATCAAGACCAAGCAATGTTGCCAGGACTTCATTTTATTATCCCTATCATTCAAAAAGTCTATATTGTTGATACAAAGGTTCGTATCATTAATTATGCTTCGAAGCTAGAGTTAAATAGTGGAACATCTGGTATAGTAGCAAAACGTGCCATAACAGTTTTAGATAAACGTGGTCTGCCTGTTTCTATAGAGCTTACAGCTCAGTATAGATTAAATGCAAAATTTGCTGCACAAACTATATCTAACTGGGGATTTACATGGGAAGATAAAATTATTAACCCTGTTGTTCGTGATGTTGTTCGTAATGTTGTAGGCAAATATGATGCTGAATCTCTTCCAATGAAAAGAGATATTATCGCAGCCGAAATTGAAACAGGACTTAGAAAAAATATATCATCTCTTAAAAACTCTCCAGCGATACTCCAATCAGTGCAGTTGCGTGATATCATTCTCCCTCAAAAAGTAAAAGATCAAATAGAGCGTGTTCAAATTGCAAAACAAGAAGTTCAAAAAGCTGAACAAGAAGTGCAGCGTGCAAAACAAGAAGCTTTGAAAAAAGCTGCCCAAGCAGAAGGTGTGGCACAACAAGCAAGAATTGAAGCAAAAGGTAAGGCAGATGCTGTTACTATCGAAGCTGATGCTCAGGCAAAAGCAAATCTTCTTATAAGCAAATCTTTAACTAATCAACTTCTTCAGCTAGAGCAGATGAAAGTTCAAGGGAAATTTAATGATGCACTGCGTGACAACAAAGATGCAAAAATCTTCTTAACGCCTGGTGGTTCTACTCCAAATATCTGGGTAGATATGAAAAATGCAAAGCAAAGAAGTTCGGCTAAATAATTATGCAAACAGCTTTAAATAGGGTAGATTGGAAGAAGTCTGAACTTCTTCCAGTGATAGTGCAAGAGGACTCAAGTAATAAAGTGCTTATGATGGCTTATATGAATCGTGAAGCCCTTGAGTTATCACTCACTACTAAAACAGCACATTACTTTTCACGCTCCAAACAACGTATCTGGAAGAAGGGAGAGAGTAGTGGGCATATACAAACTATACACTCCTTTAGTCTTGATTGTGATAATGATACACTTCTTATTAAAGTGACACAAGAGGGTGTCGCTTGTCATACAGGTCGTAAATCTTGCTTTTTTACAGAGTTAGAAAGTGGTGAGTTCAATTCAAAAATTGAAGTAGATACAAGTTCTGCTTATGGAGTTTTAGATACACTTTATCACACTATACAAGAGCGTAAGAATGCAGATCCTTCCACTTCATGGACAGCAAAACTTTTAAGTAAGGGGGAAAATACCATACTTAAAAAAGTTGTTGAAGAAGCTGGAGAATACTGTTTTGCACATAAAGATAATAATGATGATGAAATGGTGTATGAAGCGGCTGATTTAACTTACCATATGTTAGTTGCACTTGCATCAAAAAATATCTCTCCAGATAGAATAAAACAAGAACTTACTCGAAGATTTAATATGAGTGGTATTACTGAAAAAAACTCTCGTAAAGATTAATAAATGGCACTTAAGAGTAAAATCACAGAGTTTATACATGGGCTAATCAGTTATGATTACATTTTATTTTCTATCTCTTTTACACTATTTATTCTTTTTATTGTACTTGGAATTGTACTTAGAAAAAAACTTTTTTTTGCTACTATATTTATACTTTTAGGTTTTTTAGTCTTACTTTTAGGTCCCTCTTTGGGATATATAAAAATGCATGAGTACCTTTTTAAAAATAGTGTTATTGTGACTTCTGTTAAAAAATTGAACTTCACCCCAGCACTTGTTCTTAAGGGAAAAATTACTAATGAGTCAAAGAAAAATTTTACTCGTTGTAGAATAACTGCCAATGTATATAAAGTAACATCAAACAAATGGAAAAATTATATAAAGAAATTAAAACCTTTTAAGAAGATGTCGATTTCTCTTGAAAATTTAGAAGTGTCTCAAACGAAGGAATTTAAGATGATAATTGAACCTTTCACTTATGAAAAAGATTATAATATTTCTCTAGGAGCAGATTGTCAATGACACTCTTTAACTATTGGCATTTTATTATTTTTGGGATTATTTTTTTAATTTTTTTAGTGGGTATAGTCGCTGCTTTGAAACAAGAGAGTAAAAAAGTAGTAATTGGCATGGTAGTCTCTGTAAGTTTAGTCTCAGTGTTATTAGCTATTTTTTCAGTAGTAGTGGTTGATAAGTATACAAAAAGTGTGAAACTCTATAAGCTTAAAAACAAGAGACTTTTAAGTACTGAGCAGATCATCTATACAGGAGTAGTGAAAAATGAAGGAAATCATAAAATAGGAAAAGTCACATTTGAGATAAAGCTAGTTAACAAAGGGTATGCAACCGGAAATGTTAAAGGCGGAAACTTTTATAAAAGTAGTGGATTTTTTGAATTTTTTTCAGGTGGTTATAATTTACACTTTAAACCCCAGTCTATAGTCAAAGAGTTTATTGTCGCGAAAGACTTAGCACCAGGAGATGCAAAAGCTTTTAGAGTATATTTTCGATACCCTCCATACTTTAGAAGCACATCGCAGTTTGCAAAAGTTTGGGGGCACTAGTACTTTAAACCAACTTTTTTAAGCCGTGCATTAATATTTTTAATTTGAGTATTTTTATCTCTACACCATAAAGGTGCTAAAAGAGCATCGTCATCTAAGCCTGCTGTTACTCTTTGTACCGTAACATGTTTGGGTTTCATTTTAATTGACTCTATTAATACATCTAGGTACTGCTCTTCGCTTATTGGCATAAATTCACCGCGTGTAAACTCATTTGCCAGAGCTGTTCTTTTAACTACATAAAGAGGATGGTACTTAACAGAGTCTATACCCCACTCGTAAGCTGCACGAGAAGTCTCAAGCATCATCTCTTGCGTTTCATTTGCTAAACCAAATATAAGGTGTCCACAAACATTTATTCCAGCCTGTTTAGACTTGATAATCCACTCTTTAACATTTGCACTGTCATGTCCACGATTAATTTTTATTAAAGTTTCATCATAGACAGATTGTATACCAAATTCAAGCCAGATTTCATGCTTTTTACTTAACTCTGCTAAATAATCAAGAGTCTCTTGTGTAATGCTATCACTTCTTGTTCCTATGCTTAAACCAAGAACATTAGGAAATGATAAGGCTTTTTCATACAATGCTTTAAGTGTCTCAAAAGGGGCATAGGTATTTGTAAAAGATTGAAAATATACTAAAAATTTTTCTGCTCCATACTCTCTTTTTTGGCGTGAAGCTATGGCATCAAACTGTTGCTGGAGTTGGAGTAGTTGTTTATCTAAGTAGGGATTTTCTTTAGAACTTAGGTTGAGGTGAAAACTTTTTAATTCAACAACTTCATCAGTTGATGCTGAAAAAGAATCATTTTCACAAAAAGTACATCCACCTTTAGCAACAGTTCCATCTATATTAGGGCAAGTAAAACCAGAAATATTAATGCCAACCTTATAGACTTTAGCATTAAATTTCTCTCTTAAATAGCTTCCATATGTATATATTTGTTCCATTAAACTATGTAGTTACCTGTAAAACAAGCGGTGCAGTATTTATCTTCCTCTTTTGAGGAGTAAACACTTCTTAAAAGTGCTGCTTCATCAAGGTATGCTAAAGAGTCCGCTTCAATATAGTCACATATTTCTTGTATTGACATATTTGCAGCTATGAGTTTGTCTTTGCTTGGAGTATCAACACCATAAAAACATGGGTCTGTTGTTGGAGGAGAGGATACACGCATATGGACTTCACTCGCACCCGCTTCTTTAAGCATTCTAATAATTCTGCGTGAAGTTGTTCCACGGACTATGGAATCATCTACAACAATTACACGCTTTCCTTTGATAATATCTATCATGGGAGAGAGTTTCATTTTTACTTTAAGGTCGCGCATCTCTTGTGTTGGTTCTATAAAAGTACGGCCTATATAATGGTTTCTCATAATTCCCATCTCGTAAGGTATACCACTTTCTTGAGCATAACCTATAGCCGAGGGAACACCACCATCTGGCACAGGAACTATAATATCAGCTTCTATAGGTTTTATCTTCGCAAGTTCTCGACCCATGTTTTTTCGAGTTTTGTAGACTGACTGTCCAAAGACTGAGGAGTCTGGACGTGCAAAATAAACATATTCAAAGATACAGTGTTTTGGAGTTGACTCAAAAACCTGAATACTTTGTGGTGCCTTGTCTTTTTCAAATATAAGCAGTTCACCTGGTGCAACGTCACGAACAAAAGTGGCTCCCACAAGATCAAAAGCACATGTTTCACTTGCAACAATGTAACCACCACTTGGGAGTTTTCCAAGGCTAAGAGGACGAAAACCAAAGCGGTCACGCATGGCAAACATTTTTGTTCTACTTAAAAATACCAAAGAAAAAGCTCCCTCAATTCTTTGCACAGAGTCTATAATTCTCTCTATAAGCTTCTCTTTTGAACTTTTTGCTATGAGGTGTATAAGATTTTCAGTATCCATAAAAGTTTGAAATATTGCTCCTTTTTGAATAAGCTGATTTCTTAACTCTTCGGCATTTGTAAGGTTACCATTATGAACAATTGCCATTTCACCTAAATCATATCTTGCAAAGACAGGCTGTGCATCTAAAATGGAGTCATCTCCTGCAGTTGAGTAGCGTGTGTGACCAACTGCTGATGAACCACTGAGAGTTGCTAGTTTTGCTTCATTAAAAACTCGCATAACAAGACCACGGTCTTTTATTGTATGGAGTTTATTTCCATCAGATGAACTGATTCCAGCAGCTTCTTGACCACGATGTTGTAAGGCATGAAGAGAGAAATAAGCAAGTTTTGATGCCTTTTCATGTCCAAAAATTCCTACAACAGCACATTTTTCATTCATATTTTCACGCAAAGTATATCCTTGAAATATCATAATAGTTTAATTGTGAAAGTATACTCAAAATATCTATAAATAATCTCAAAGCTAACTGAAGTAAAGAAGATAATTAAGTTTTAAAGTGGAACTAATATTGCTGTATATCAAAAAAACCATCCAAAAAAAGGTAGGATATATGGATATTGTATTACGTAACAATCTCATTCTTATCACGACAGGATTTGAAACTCTAAATACTACTTGGATGAAAGAGTTTTTAAATCATCATTCACGTGGTATGCTTTTTTTACCAAAAGCTGTTTTAGTTTTTCGTAATGAAACTTTAACAGATATAAGAGAGGAGTTTTTACAACAACTCAGTGAACATCATGCAAGAACACATGACTTTAATCATGAATTTTTTCTGCGCTCAATGTTGAAATTTGGTACACAACCTATTAAAATAGAGCTTCACAAACTTGAAGAACCAGAAGTCATCAAAGTCCATTTATATGCCTATGATAAAGACACAGTGCTTATCTCTTTAGATACTCCAAATTCATGGGTACTCAATTATATGCGTTCGCAACTTGAAGTATATGTTGAGCGTGGAACAGATTTGTCTTTAGTAATTGATGTAAAAGCTTATAAGGCAAAGTCAAGACTTGAGCGAGCTTTAAACAAACGTCATATTTTACATTATCAGATTCAATATACTTACGATAATCATTTTATGTCTAAACTTTATAGTGATTTTGCAAATTATAGCTTTGGTGATTTGTGTCGTGAAAATGATAGAGATGAAAATAAGCTATTTTACACAGTGCTTGAGTGTCCAGTAGGTGCAAGTCAAGATGCTCTTAAAAAGTCCTATAAAAAACTGACAAAAGTATACCATCCCGATAAAATTATACATGAATCACCACATATGGTGGAGCATTATACACAAAAGTTTCAACTACTTCAAGAGGCATATACAGCACTTAAAATTGTTAGTTAATAAAGTTCTTAATGAGTTGTTCATTAGAATTACTTTTGAGAAGCATTTCAAAGTCTTCAGCACTATAGAGTGCCAATGAAGCACTCCTCATTTGAGATAATTCTTTTGAAAATCCTCGTTTTGAGAAGAGTATGATTTGTGTTGCTTCTATACCAAGTCGCATACATTTTTCACTGAGTTTATGTAACTCTTTTTTATTAACTTTGTGATTTTTCCATTTACATTCACCCACATATATTTTTTTATCTTTGGTTATTGTCAGTATATCTATCTCAAGGTTGGCATCCCAATAACTTCCAGAACTGATAATTTGTGAATCACGTAAATGATAATTTAAAAGCACTTCAGAGAGCTCTTCAAAGACTAAACTCGTATAGCTATATTGTTTTTTTTTAAATTGCTCAAGAACTACTTGTGTATTTCCTTCTTGAATGGCCCGTATATTTGGAGCTATGAAATAAAACCAAAAACGAACAAAGGGATGAGTAAAAAGAACTTTGTGTGAAATTCTATGGCGTGCATCTTTTCTTTTGAGTTGTGCATTTGGATTTTTATCTCTTGGGTGTCGTTCGCGTGAGTATTCCATCTGGATTAAACCAGCTTCTTGCAAAAAATTGAGTGCTCCTCCTCCATTACCATTATTTAAACCAGCTTTATTAAAAGCCGAAAATATTCTTCTATCTCCTGTAGCAAGTGCTTGAAGAAGTCGCTTATAGCTTGGGTCTTGGAGGGTAAGCTCTTGCATTTTAACATTTAAAAGTTCATAATTATCAAGGACAAGAGTTTGTATGAGTTCATAAGTAGGTTTAGTAGTGTCTATATTCCATCCAAGACCACCAAATAAAGAAAAGTATTCTATTTGTTTTTCCATATCATCAGGAAAGTTTCTAAAATAAAAGGAGCGGAATTGTTCCAAAAGCTTAGGATATAACATAAAGTAATTGTATCATATAAAATTTGATATTTGACTAATTTATCTTAGATTATATTTTTTATTGTAAAATTGCATAAATTATAAAGTACGGAGTGTAGATGAAAGGTATAATCTTAGCAGGTGGTTCAGGAACAAGGCTCTACCCAATTACAAAAGGTGTCAGCAAACAACTTGTACCAATCTACGATAAACCTATGATTTATTATCCTCTTTCTGTTTTGATGCTAGCAGGAATTAAAGAAGTTTTAATCATCTCAACACCAAAAGATTTACCAAGATTTGAGGAGTTGCTTGGGGATGGTTCTGACATAGGCATGGAGTTTTCATATGTAGTGCAGCCCTCTCCAGATGGTTTAGCACAGGCTTTTATACTTGGAGAAGAGTTTATAGCAAAAGATGATGTTTGTCTTGTCTTAGGAGATAATATTTTTCATGGTCATGGCTTAATACAACTCCTTGCTCAAAGTGTAATAAATGCAAAAGAGCAAAATAAAGCTACTGTTTTTGGTTATTATGTAAAAGACCCAGAACGTTATGGTGTTGCCGAATTCAATCAAGATGGTATAGTAACCTCACTTGAAGAAAAACCAAAATCTCCCAAAAGTAATTATGCAGTTGTAGGCCTCTACTTTTATCCAAATGATGTGGTGCAAAAAGCAAAACTTGTTGTACCAAGTGAGAGAGGCGAACTAGAGATAACTACTCTTAATCAAGATTACTTAAATGAAAAGAGGCTAAAAGTAGAATTGATGGGTAGAGGTTATGCTTGGCTTGATACAGGTACACACGAGTCTTTGCTTGAAGCGAGTCTTTTTATTCAGACCATAGAAAATAGACAATCTTTAAAAATTGCTTGCATTGAAGAAATCGCATTTGAGATGGACTATATCTCCAAAGAAAAACTTTTAGAATTAGCAGAACCCTTAAAGAAAAACCAGTATGGACAGTATCTTATTCGACGCGCAAATCAAGGGAAACTGTAAATGGAGATTACAAGAACAACAATACCCGATGTAATTATCATAGAACCAAAGGTACATGGGGATGAAAGAGGCTATTTTGTAGAGACTTTTCGAGCTGATATACTAGAGACATTTTTAGGCTATAAAATAGATTTCTGCCAAGATAATGAATCTAAATCTTCACGTGGTGTTTTAAGAGGTCTTCATTATCAGTTAGCTCCAGCAGCTCAAACAAAACTCGTGCGAGTTATACAGGGTTCTGTCCTTGATGTGGCGGTAGACATAAGAGAAGGAAGTCCTACTTTTGGTAAACATGTAGCAGTAGAATTAACAGGAAAAAATAAAAAACAGATGCTTGTTCCTCGTGGTTTTGCACATGGCTTTGTGGTTTTAGAAGATGACACCATTTTTGCTTATAAGGTGGATAACTATTATTCTCCTCAAAATGACAGAGGTATAGCATTTGATGATGATGCTTTGGGTATTGATTGGAAGATAGAACATTCACTTTTAAATCTTTCAGCAAAAGACAAAGTACAAACGAAGCTCTCACAAACGAACGATTTATTTGACTTTAGCGTAAATTATTATGATGATTAATATTCTTGTTACAGGCTCAAATGGTCAGGTAGGCTCAGAACTTCAAGCACTTTCGAGAGACTATGAACATCATTTCTTTTTTACAGATAAAGAGAGTTTAGATATTACAGACAAAGAGTCAATAACACATTTCGTACAAAACAACAAAATTAACACTATCATAAATGCAGCAGCTTATACGGCAGTCGATAAGGCTGAAGAAGAACAAGAAAGTGCAAATAAAGTAAATAATCTAGCTGTAAAAAATCTTGCAACTATCGCCAAAGAGAAAAATATACAGCTCATTCATATTTCTACTGATTATGTTTTTAATGGAGAGAACTTTAAACCTTATACAGAGGATGATAAGACAAATCCAAATAGTATATATGGAAAAACAAAAAGAGCGGGAGAAGAGGCTATATACAGGGCAAATCCAAATAATTCTATTATCATCCGTACTTCATGGGTTTACTCAAGCTTTGGAGCTAACTTTGTAAAAACAATGTTGCGTTTAGCAAAAGAGAGAGAAGAGTTAGGTGTTGTATATGACCAAGTCGGCACGCCAACTTATGCAAGAGACTTAGCAAAAGTCATCTTAGATATACTACCACAAATAAACAACGAAAAAGTACAGATTTATAACTACTCAAATGAGGGAGTATTAAGCTGGTACGATTTTGCCAAAGAGATTATGCGAATGGCAAAGCTTGAGTGCAAAATTAGACCTATTGAGAGTAAAGAGTACCCTTTACCAGCTAAAAGACCACACTACACACTACTTAATAAATCAAAAATAAAAGAGGAATTTGATATAATCATTCCATATTATAAAGATAGTCTTGATGAGTGTTTGAGAGTAATGGGAGAAAGAAAGTGATAAATATTTTATTAACAGGAACAGCAGGGTTTATAGGTTCAAATTTTGTACCGTATTTCTTAAATAAGTATCCAGAGTATAATTTGATAAACCTAGATTTACTCACTTATGCAGGGGATTTAAAAAACTTGCAAGAGTGTGAAGAAAACCCAAGATATAAATTTATAAAAGGAGACATCTGTAACCGAGAACTAGTAGAATTTTTATTTGATGAGTATAATATAGAAGGTGTGATTCACTTCGCGGCAGAGAGTCATGTAGATAACTCTATTAAAAACCCTGGTGTATTTATAGAGACAAATGTAAATGGTACTTTTACTCTTTTGGATGTTGCCTATAAGTATTGGATGAAAAAACCATTTTTATATAAAGAAAATTATAAGGGGTGTAGATTTCATCATATATCAACTGATGAAGTTTATGGAACACTCAATAAAACTGATCTTTTTACAGAAAAAACTCCTTATGCTCCTAACTCCCCCTATTCAGCATCTAAAGCAAGTTCAGATATGATAGTACGAAGTTATCAAGAGACTTATGGGCTCAATACGGTAATAACAAACTGCTCAAACAATTATGGACCAAAACAACATGATGAGAAACTAATCCCTACTATCATCCGCAAAGCATTAGCTAGAGAGCCTATCCCTATCTATGGTGATGGAAAAAATATACGTGATTGGCTTTATGTGCTTGACCATTGTAAGGGTATAGATTTAGTATATCATACAGGTAAAGAGGCAAATGTTTATAATATTGGTGGAAGAAATGAGAGAACAAATCTTCAAATAGCTGATGCCATATGCACCATACTTGATAAAAAAGTTCCACAAGATATAAGCTATAAAAAATTTATTACTTTTGTAGAAGATCGTGCTGGGCATGACAGACGCTATGCAATAGATGCAAGTAAACTTGAAAATGAACTTGGTTGGAGAGCAGATGAAAATTTTGAGAGTGGAATTGTGAAAACTATTGAGTGGTATTTAAATAAATACAATAAATAAACCGGAGAAGAAAAAAAATGATAAAGAAAAAACAGAATAAAAAGAGTGGAAGAAGTGCCTTTACCCTTGTAGAGTTACTCGTTGTTATAGTCATAATCGCTCTACTTTCATCTCTTGTAGCTCCTAAATTTTTTGGAAAACTCGACAATGCTAAAGTAAAAACTGCATATGCTCAAATGCAGATGCTCTCAACTGCGCTTGATGCTTTTAGATTAGATGTTGGAAGATACCCAACAACACAAGAAGGGCTGAAAATTTTATGGGTAAAAGAGTCAGATTTAAAAAACTGGAACGGTGCTTATCTACCTAAAAAAGTAAATAAAGATTCATGGGGTAACCCTTACCATTACAAGTACCCAGGAAGTAATAAAAATGAGTATGACCTTTTTACATATGGCTCAGATGGTAAGGAAGGTGGCACAAGTGATGCTGCAGATGTATCTGTGTGGGAATAGATGAAAAATCTTGAAACAATTTTACTTGAGGGCTCTAAATGCTCTGTAGAAGATATTGAACAAGCCCTCTCTATCCAAAAAGAGTATGGAGGTACTATAGGTAATATCTTACTAAATTTAGGTTCCATATCTGATAAAACTTTGATAGAAGCTATCTCTAAACAGTATTCTTTGAAACTTTTTTTGGATGCAAATTTAAGCAAGATAGAAAAAATATCTATCAAAGATGTACCTATCTCTTTTTTAAATGAAAATGCGATTTATCCTATTTATGAGACTCCAAACTATATAGCATTTGCAACACACTCTCCACTTAAAGTAACTGTCATCTCAACTATAAAAAATTTAAGTTCCAAGGGTGTTGAACTCTATCTTGCTACTGAAGAGGAGCTGCGTGAGGTAAGGGCAGTGTATGAAAATATTGATGAAGATGATATAGATGAAGATATTTTTGAAGATGAGGTAGATAAACTTAAAGAATTAGCTTCAGAAGCCCCTGTTATTAAGCTTGTAAACAATATTTTTACAAAAGCAGTACAACTTTATGTTTCAGACATACATTTTGAATCATCTAAACAGGGTATGAAGGTGCGTTATAGACTCGATGGTATCTTAAAAACTGTTGATACTATTCCTCAAAAACTTAAACAAGCAGTAACTGCAAGACTCAAGCTAATATCGAAAATGAATATATCAGAGAGTCGTTTGCCTCAAGACGGTCGCATAAGTATAAAAATTTCCGCTCAAGAGATAGATATTCGCTCATCTTCCGTTCCAACTGCCTTTGGAGAGAGTTTTGTACTGAGACTCTTAGGAAATGATTCTATTGACTTGTCCCTTGATAATATGGGTTTTCATGAGGATAATCTAAGTGTTTTAAAAGAGATGCTAAAAAAACCAAATGGCATCATTTTAACTACAGGACCCACAGGTAGTGGTAAAACATCAACACTCTATTCAGCACTCAATTACATCCATAGTGATGATATTAAAATCATAACTGTTGAAGACCCTGTAGAGTATCAACTAGATGGGATAAGTCAGATACAGGTTAAATCATCTATAGATTACACCTTTTCAAATGCTCTTCGCTCTATTTTACGTCAAGATCCAGATGTTATAATGATAGGGGAGATTAGAGATAGCGAAACAGCACAAATAGCGATACAGTCAGCACTAACGGGGCACTTGGTTTTATCTACACTGCATACGAATTCTGCTGTTGGTGCAATTGCCAGACTTTTAGATATGAAAATGGAGTATTTTTTACTCAAATCTTCTATTATTGGTTTAATGGCTCAAAGATTGACAAGAAAACTGTGCAATAAGTGTAAAAAACCTACAGTTATCACCGATGATGAACGAGAGCTGTACAATATTGAGTATTTGCAACAATTTATTGAGTCTGAACTATATCCATGCGAGGCAGTGGGTTGCACGGAGTGTAATTTTACTGGTTACAAAGGAAGAATGCCTATTTTAGAGTTAGTGCCTTTTGATGATAAACTGATAAAAGAGATAGATAAAAATCGTGACTTTAACGATATAAGAGCCTTAGGCTACAGAACACTTCAAGATGATGGAATCCTCAAGTTTCTTGAAGGTACAATTTCTCTCTCTGAAGTGATAAGATTAGCATAATGGAGACACTATTTGAGTATGAAGCTTTAGTCTCAAGTGGTGAAAGTATCAAGGGAGTTTTTAAAGGTTCTCAAGCTGATTTTGAAAAGATGATAGCTCAAAAAAAATTGATGCTTATTAATATGAAGCAGACAAAAGAAAAACTAGATACCTCTAAATTTACAAATGATGATTTTTTAGCTTTTATAGAAGAGCTTTATTATCTCACAAAATCTGGAATGCCTATAGATCAATCTCTTAAAATGCTTACTAAAACAGTAAAAAAAGAGGCTCACTTAAATATCTTAAAAGTTACATTACTAGAGCTAAAAGCAGGCTCTCAACTCTCGGTGGCACTGAAAAAAGCTTTAGAAAAAGAAAAAATCAAGGTTGATGCATTAACCATTAGCTTTATTTCAACAGCAGAGGAAGTAGGAGAGCTTTCAAATGGTCTACTGCAACTCTTTGAGCATCTTTCATTTGAGAAAAAAATACGTTCTGATGTACGCCAAGCTCTCGCTTATCCAATGTTTTTAGTTGGCATGAGTGTTGTTGTGGCATTTTTGATTTTCTTTCTTATAATCCCACGATTTTCTACTATATTTTCACCAGAAGAGTTTGAAAAGTTACCGGCAATGTCTCATGCAGTCTTGTCTCTTGGAACTTATCTCAATGCACATATGTCAGAGTTTTTTATCATATTTGGCATAATTGCCTCTCTTATTGTTTTTGCATTAAAAACATTTAGCATTCCATGGCTGAGTATTTTGCATAAAACTCCAAAACTCTCTGGCATCATTATAGATTTACAATTAACTATAGTCTATAATGCTATGAGTACAATGCTTAAGGGAGGCTTAGAACTAGATAAAGCACTCAAACAGATGCAAAAGATAGAACTCCTACCTGAACTACAAAATCTCTTAAAAAATGCTCTGTACGAGCTAAAACGAGGTCAGAAACTCAGCACAGTTTTTTCCATAAGCAAGATTATACCCTCAAGTGACATAGCCCTTTTAAGTGTAGGTGAAAGTAGTGCAACCCTAGATAAAATTTTTAAATCTCTTGCAAATCGCCATAGTGATGCATTTAGTGCTAATGTGAAAAAATTTCTCTCACTCCTAGAACCAGCCGTGATTGTTGCTCTTGGAGTATTTATTGCTGTAATTGTTATCTCTATTATGATGGCAGTTATGAGCATGACGGACATCGTAGGTTAAGTTTTGAGAAAAGCTTTCACACTCATAGAACTTTTAGTCGTTATGGTGATAATGACTGTTATTATGGGAATGGTCGTACCGCAAGGCTCAAAACTTTTAGAAAGCTTTGAGAAGAGATTGACAACAACAAAAGAGAGACAAGAACTTTCCAAGCAAGCATCTATGAGTTTTTTACAAGCCAAAGAACAAACTCTTGAGCTTTTGGGTAAAACTTTTAGTATCTCTAATAAAGGAGTAGTAACAGAGCATGAAAAAAGCAATGATAACAATTGAAGTTTTAGTCGCTATGCTCATACTCTTTTTAGTCATAACTACTTCTTTTTCTAATATAAAATTTTACAATATTATGAATGATAAAAAAAGAGCTTATGAAGATACTTATATGAATGTTTTAAGTATTAAAGATAAAATCTCATCAACTATTTGTAAAACAACGCTTAAAGAAGAGGGGAATTTTAATGATGTTCACTTTATTGCTACTTGTCAAAAACTCAAAGAGTTGCGTACATTCAGACTTGGTATGGAGTTAGGTGACCCCTCTGGAAATATTGGCAATTATCTCATGAAGCTTTATGAAGTAACACTTGTGTTAAACGGAGAAAAATATGAAAAAGTGTATACCTATAGTGTAACCCAAGCTGAGCAACTATATGCCGAATAATAAAAATGCCTTTACTCTTGTAGAAATGCTTGTTGCAGTTATACTCATAACCCTTCTCATAGGTGTAGCGATTTTTGCTTTTAGGTATCAACTTATCGCTATTAAAAAGAGTCAAAAAGTTGGATTAACTTATGTTTTAAGTTATAACCAGCTTAGAACATCTTTGCAATCCATGAAGTGTTATGTAGTTGATGATTATGACATGCTTAACCAGCCTATGAAACAATTGCACATATTCTTTGAAGGAAAACCAACTGAACTTACCTATATCACAGAGAGTTCAGTATTATCTAAAGAAGTTTCTCTTGTAAAAGTGTCATGTAGAGATTCTGAGCTACTCTACACAGAAGAAAAACTATATGATAAAATAGACTACTTAAGACCAAAACTCTCCAAAAATGCTCCTGAAGTAGTGCTTTATAAAAATGTCAACGATTGTAGCTTTAACTACCATGTGAAAAATTTAAACTTTGATACTTTAGAAGGTAAAATGCCCACGGCAATTACAATTAATTTAAATATAAAAGATAAAAACCAAGAAATTTATGTAAATGTTAAAAGCGATTATAACATTAGTGTAGGACTTATTGATGATGCCATCTACTCCATTGAATAAAAATGCTTTTGCTCTCTCCATTGTACTGTGGATAGTAGCTGCCATTCTCTTTGCTACTGCAATGCTAGCAACCTTAGCTAAAGATACACACTCATTAACAAAAGGTATAGATAGTAAACTAAAAGCACAACTCAGGGCAGAAAGCATACTGGAGATTTTAAAGTTCCATATTTTAACCTCAGATTTTGATAATAATTCATTTAAAATTATTCATATAAAAAATACTCAAGAACAATTTCCCCCTCAAATAATTGCTGATGGTAGATGGTATAGCATTGGAGATAAAATACAATTTCGCATACAAGATACGGCAAATATGATAAATGTGATGAAAACAAGAGCCAAAAGTGTAGCAAGTTTAATCACAAAAGACCAAGAAAGAGAACTGCGCTACACCATAGAAGATTCTCTAAAAGATTGGAGAGATAAAGATAATGTAGTAAGTTTAAATGGTGCAGAATCTTCATACTATGCACTTGAAAAATTAGTAAAATATCCAATTAGAAATTCAAAAGCAATTCAAAGTGTTGATGAACTACGTCTTATAAAGGGTTTTGACACAATGTCTACAAAGAGATGGAATGCTATAAAACAGAAAATGTATTATGGTAATGGAAATGTTGCCAATTTAACTATAGTTGATGCAAAATATTTATCATATCTTTTGAAAATCAATAAATCACAAGCCGATGCCTTAATACAATTAAGAAAAAAAGATTTGAATAAATTTATAGCCTTAGCATATAGCTCAAAATATTTTAATGATTCTTACATGGGATTTTCTCTCTCAAAACAGCTCCAGATAGAGATTAAAGTGACAGTTGAGAATGCTGTAAGTATTATAAAAACACTTATAGATTTTAGGATGAAGAAAGAGCATCTTTATACAACGATTGAGTACCTTCAAGAGTAATTTATCTATGATTAACGTGAAATTTGGTAAAATGCAAAAAATAAAATATTAAGAGTGTCTATGTATAGAGTGCTATCAAAATACAATTTAATTACTGTATTACCCTTTGAAGATACATTTTTTCATGCTACACAATTACAAAAAAAAGTAAAACTCTCTAAAGACTTACTTAAAATAAATTATCTAAAATACTCTCCATTTACCAATCCAAACATAATAACCATAACACATGAGCAACAACTAATGCTCTGGTTTTATACTAAAGAGGTGAATACTCCAATTATTATTGCAGAGAGCTATCTTCTTTTTAAGGCACTAAAAGAAGAGCAAGAAGATACAATTTACGTCATACATGACACCATTGTTAAAATTCTTATACTCAAAGCATCATGCCTTGTAGGGGCTTTTACACTTTCATCTTTAGATGAGAGTAGTATTGTGTTAAGCATGGATGAATTTCATATCTCTAAAAGAGTAGATATAACACTACAAGAGTACAAAACACTGAAGTTTTCTACACTAAAAAATCTTTCTTTTGAAGATATTTATAAGGCTAATCAACTTCACCTTGATAGAGAAACAATATTGCCAAAATTTATAGAGTATGCAAGTTATCCGATTGCGGCACTTGTAATCTTTGCTATGCTTGTAAGTTATGGACAAGAAAAAATGTTACATGCCCAAATTGACAGCCTCAAAACAACATATCTGCAAAACAAGACAAAAAACAAGAAAATAAAAAACTTTATAAAAATTCATAACAAAAAAGTAAAAAAATGGCAAGATTTTGCAGATAAAGAACTCGCCTATATATCTCCTACTTTATTACTTGCAAAGATATATGAAATTTTTAAAGATAAGGAAAAAGCTCATTTTATTGATGTATCTATAAATGCTCATAAAATGCTTGTTAAACTTGCAACAAATGAAAACCCAGTGGTTTTTCTTAATAGGCTCAATGCAATTGACTCGATTGCTAATGTAATTATTCAAAACACTTACAAACCAAGAGATGCAATGAAAATTATATCTTACGAGATAGAAATAAAGAAGCATAAAGATGTCTAATTTTAATATGACAAAAGTGTTGGTACTTTTAATCGCTTTAATAGTGTATATAAATTATCAAAATTATATAAAAGAAGACTCTCAAAAATTACATAGAGAGATATTAAGCCTGCAAACAAACATAGCTCGTGAGATAGATATAGAAAAACAGCACTATACAGAGCAAAACCTTTCACTTGATTATAGCCAACTTATGTTTGATGGAAAAAAGTATAGTTATTCACAAGCTATGGGTGCAATGCAGAATGAACTTACTGCTTCAGCAAAAGGTTTATGTAGTGTAAAACAGATGAAATGGGCACAAGTACCAAGTCATGATGGGTGGTACGATAAACTGAGAATGAATGTATCTATATCGTGTACTCCTAACAACTTCATGAAATTTTCCAATGCCATGAAAAAAAACTCTATACTCTTTAAAATAGAAACTTTTAGAGCAACACGAGACAGAAATGAGCCATCTTTAAACCTTAACATACAGGTTGTGGCTTTTAGGAGACATCAGTGAAAATATCGCGAAGAACAATAATTGTCTTTTTACTCCTTTGCATAGCTGTCTTTTTTATGCAATATGATTTTTTCAAGTCAAATACTTTTCGTCTTCCTCCAAAAAGTATTCATTTTTTTGATAAAAACATTTTTGATACTTATAAAGAGGAGTATAATACCTCTATCGATACCAACCCTTTTTGGGGTTTTGCACAAGACATGAGCAAATTTAAAGAAAAGAATGAAACAAAGACTACAATTTTAGACATAAATGTTACTCAAAAAGAGGGTACAAACGTTTTATGCATCGTTAATTCATGCTATCGACTTATTGGTATTTATTATAATAATACAAATGCCAGAATAACAATCTTTAATAAAACATTTAAAACTAAAATTAGAGATTATAGACTTCATGACATACTCCAAGATGGCATCGCTGTAAGTAAAATAACATCTACAAAAGTTTTTTTTGAAGATGTAAACAGTACTCGAAAATGGCACTTTGAGCTTTTCGATGTTAATAGCACAAAATATAAACCCAAGGAAATTCAAGAATGAGACCTTATACATCAAAATATACAATTTTAACCTCCATAATTACACTATTACTAACAGCAGGTTGTGCAAGTCCAAAACCAAATACTCCGAGTGTAAAAAATACAGATGACATTTCCCTCGCTGTGAATGAACAAGGTGATGTAAGTATGCAAAAACATCATAAGTATGAAGATGGAAACATAAGTGTCGAAGATGAATCAATCTCTAAAAGTTCTTTAAACCCGATGTCTAAAGGGTATGAGAAAATACCAAAATTTGATAAAAACTATTCTAAAAGCCTAGCCCTAAAAAATAAAAAAATACACAAAAAAGAAAAGATTAAAGTGCAAGGATCAAAGGTTAAAGTTTCCGTTGAAGCTATTCCTGTAAACGAGTTTATAGATTTGATATTTTCAAGTGTTTTAAAACTTAATTACACAATGAGTGAAGCAGTTAGAACACTCAGCTCACCTATAACACTCAATATGACAAGCCTACAACCACGACAAGAAGTTTTTGAAGTGGTGAGTAAGCTTTTAAGCATAAATGGCATAGCCATAAAAAAAGAGAACGGAATTCTTTTTTTATCTAAAAAAGACTCTTCTAGCACTATAGCACCAGTCTCAAATGTTTACATAGGATATGGCAGAGAAGTAAGTTCTTATGTTAAAGATGATGAAAATATTCTTATGTTTGTTCCTTATAATTATATTGATGGTGGAAATGTTGTAAATGTCTTAAGACAAATAGGTGTTAATAAAATTCAATTTTTTTACCTCATAAAAGGTATGCAGATGATGAAAGGAAAAGCGGGAGACATCCGTCAAGCACTAAAAATCATAAACCTTGTTGATAGACCATATCTCGAAGGTAAATCAATGTACCTTGTGGAACTCCATACTATGGAAGTCACAAAATTCATTGATACTATGAGAAAAATCTTAACACTCAATGGTATCACTGTGTCAAATAATCCAACCAAGGGAGGGATTGTGTTAAGCCCAATTACAGAGCTTAACAGTGTTTTAGTAGTTGCATCAAAACATGAGTGGCTTGACATGGTTCTTTACTGGAAAAAGAAACTAGACATAGAATCAGAAGTAGAACAAGAACCAAAGTTTTACACTTATAAAGTTCAAAACAGAAAGGCAGACGATCTAGCAAAGGCTTTAAATTCTGTGCTAGAGCAAAAGCTCTCTAAAAGAAAAACGACAAAGCAAGAAACAAAAGTAAAACCTACAACAAAGTTAAAAGTGTCAAAGACGACAAAAACTGCACTAAGCACAAAGCGCACTATAGTCTTTGACTTAGCGACAAACACTCTAATGATGCGACTTTTACCTTCTGAATATAGAGAACTGTTACCTCTCATAAAAAGGCTGGATGCTCTGCCATTACAAGTTTTAGCAGAGGTGACTCTTGCTGAGGTGACCTTAACAGACAGTTTTACTCTTGGATTTGAATATACACTACGTAATGAGGCTGCAGCAAAAGGCGTGAGCTTAACAGATGCCGTCGTTGGAGCAACACTGGGTAATACAGGCTTTGCTGCAAGTTATAACTCTAAGAAACTTGACGCTGCCATTAACGCTCTTGCTGAAAATAAAATACTTAGCATCCTCTCAAAACCAAAAATCTTGATACTTAACAATAAAACAGGAAACATAAATGTCGGAACACAAATTCCCATTATTAAAAGTGAGCTAAGTGCGACGGGTGTAACAGGGGGTACAACACCAAATATAAACCGAAATATCTCTTATAGAAACACAGGTATAGTTGTAGGTCTTACACCAACGATAAACTCAAATGGCATACTTACAATGAACATAAGCCTGCAACTCAGCGAAGCACAACTCAACAATACTTCGGGCATAGACTCTCCTCTTATAGTTAACAGAACATTAACTACTTCTCTTACGTTAAAAAATGGAGAAACCGTGATGCTTGGAGGTTTGGTCTCTAAAAATAAAAGTACTTCAGATAGTGGTGTACCCTACTTAATGGACATTCCATGGATAGGTTCACTTTTTAAATCGCAAAGTCAAAAAGTCGTAAAAACAGAGCTTATTATGCTCATTAAACCTTATATCATAGAAAACACAAAACAATTAAGTGAAAAAACACGAAAATACAAGTCCATGATGCGATTATTGGATACTTATAGTTTATTTTAAGAAAGCATTTTGTACAATATACGCATGAATCGACTTGGAGAAGTCAATTCGCGCGAAATTTAAAACTCAAAAGGAGTCAAAATGACTATAAATAAAATCGGAATTTCTGCTTTAGCAGCTTCAGTTTTAGTATCTGTAGTATATGCAGGTACAATTACGACTGCTGGAACTACAAGCAAAATTGGTAAAGAACAACTTTCTTTAACTGATATTAATGTATCTAATGTGACAGGACAAGCTAGAGTGTCTTACACACCAACTGCTATTCCTGCAGGCTCACTTAAAAATCCAATTTTTAAATTTACTTTCACGAATGCAAAAAGTTTAGTAGATTCTTCAGCAAATGGTTTAGGTGTATTTCAAGTACTTGATGGTAATGAGTCAAATACTACACAAGCTAACTATACATTAGTTGGAAAAACTGCAACAGTTTCAGGAGCAAATAGCGAGGTTGTCTCTTTTAATGCTTCTAGTGCTTCTACATATGTTTATAACAATAAAAAATATGTAATTAGAGATATTAATGCAACAGGTACAGGAACGAATGTAATTGCTACTGATGAAAACTTAACTGCAACAGTAGTAAAAGGTTCAACTGCATCTGTAACAATTTCTGCTGGATTGTACTCTGGAGATTCACAAGCACTTAATGACTCTGCTAATGCAGCAACCATATATACTGTTGCAACTGAGTATACAGGAGCAATAAATACTAAGTTTAATGCAAGAATTGATGCAGCAGCAACTTTTTATAAATTTTATGATCAAAATATTGATGGAACTCTTAAAGTAGCAGATCAATTACAAGCAACAATTACAAAAGCAACAGGCTTTATCGCTGGTGGTATTTTGAGTGGTGTTACAAATGCACTTATTATCTACCCAGACCAAAATCTTACTAAAAATGCAATTGCAGCAACATCAACAGGAACAGTATCCGGTTTAGCTAAAGATACTAACATTACTGTAACAGCACTTACAGCAGGTGTAAAAGAAGATGTAAACTTAACTGTAAATGGAACTACTGAAATTAAGAAAACGACTTTTGATGCAACACTATATGTTCAAAGTGCTTCAACTAAATTTACTTTAGTTGCTAAGTCAACTGGTAATGCTGGTATATGGACTATTTATGGTTACAATGCTCAGATTCCTAATGTTTCTGGTTTAAGTACTCATAACACTACTATGAAGTTCACAAATAGAAGTAGTTTAAATACTAATATATACTTTACATTAATTGACCCTGATGGAACAGTTGCTACATTAAATTCTGTAGATAACACTTCATTAGCTTCATTAAATGCAGGTGTAACTGGAACTTATAAGGCATCTGATTTAGTTGCTCTTATTACAGATACAAACTTTGATGCTACAGGTTCATTCTCTGTAGAAGTTTCTATTCCAACAACGCCATCTAGTGTTTATGGTATGGCTTCATTTAAAAATACTACTCTAGGTCAATTTAAAGATCTTCCAGTATACAACTCTTCTACAATGACTTACTAGTCTAAGACTTTTATATCATTTAGATTTACTTCCACCTTGTGTGGAAGTATTTTTCTTCTCTAATTTATCTACTGTTTAATAATCTTCGTTAAAATATTTAAAATTTTAAAGGAAGAAAATGTTCAAAAAATCACTTCTTATATTTATATTACTCTTAATATCTTCATTATATGCCAATGACGTATATACAATTACTTATTCAAAAGACAATAATTGCACAATGACAAAAAATAATAAAAAGATACCTCTCTTTGATGAAAGGTTTAAAGTAAAAGAACCAAAAAGTTCATATACATGTGGTGCGATACAAAAAGAGCAATATAATGATTGTAAAGTATTAAGTAAGAAAAATATTACAGCACAGTTTTTTGGTTATGGAGCATATGAATTTACAAATTTAATCATTGCTTTTAGAAACCCAAGTCCAAGGATAAACAGTTTGATAACTATTGAGTGTACAAAAGAGTTAGTAAAATAGTATATGATAGTTGTAAAAAACCTAACAAAAACATATCAATTATATAAAAACCCAAATGATAGACTTAAAGAATCTTTAAGCATTACAAAAAAAAAGTATCATAATGATTTTAATGCACTCAAAGACCTAAACTTTCATATACAAAATGGTGAAATAGTTGGTATTATAGGTAACAATGGAAGTGGAAAATCAACTCTTCTGAAACTCATAACAGGAGTAGTAACCCCCAGTTCTGGTAACATAAGCATAAACGGCAAAATAACAGCACTTTTAGAACTTGGAGCAGGTTTTAACCCAGAACTTACAGGCTTGGAAAATATTTACCTTCATGGGTCTCTTAGTGGCTATACAAAAGATGAAATGAAAGCAAAACTAGATGATATTATATCTTTTGCTGAGATTGGCGACTTTATCTACCAAGCCATAAAAACTTATAGCAGTGGCATGAAAGCAAGACTTGCTTTTTCACTGGCCATACATGTTGATCCTGAAATATTCATTATTGATGAAGTTTTATCCGTAGGTGACGCGGCCTTTCAAAGAAAATGTTTTGCTAAAATAGAGTCTTTTAAAGAGCAAGGCAAAACGATTCTTTTCGTTTCTCATAGTGCTGCTCAAATCATACAACTTTGTCACCGTGCTATTTGGCTGAGTCATGGAGAAAAAGTCATAGAGGGTGACAGTAAAATAGTTGTAGGCCTGTACCAAAAATATGGTGCAACTAAAGAGCTTAACTTCAAGACTATAAGAGAAGAGTTCCAGGAGAAATTACTTCCACAAACAAAAGAAATAAAACCTAAGAAGACAACACCTTTAATAAATCCAGATTTAAAATCAAAATCTACTATCATGTATGATGAAAATGGTGCAAAAATCTCAAATGTAGCATTACTAACAATGGAGTGTCAAGAAGTAAACATTCTCGAAAAAGATGAATATTACTATTATAGTTATGATGTAGTATTTGATGAAAATTTTAAAGAAGTAAACTTAGCTATGTTAGTCAAAACTAAAACTGGTTTTGAAATAGGAGGCAAAGAACTCTCTTTGATTAAAGAAAAGGCATTAACAAATATAGAAGCTAAGAAAATTTATAATGTAAAATGGAAGTTTAAAAATATATTAAATAATGGAACATATTTTTTTAATTGTGGTGTCAATACTATAATAGATGAAAACAAAGTTGTTCTTCATAGGATTTTAGATGCATATATGTTTGAGGTTCTACCTAAAGCAGATGATTTAGCAAACAATATAATAGACTTTAATTTTGAATTATCCATAGAAGAGCAAAAATGAAATTAAATAAAAATATAATATCTATAGGTGGAGTTGGAGGGAGTGGTACACGAGTAATTGCCCAAATACTACAAGAGTGTGGTTATTTTACAGGCTATGATTTAAACGAATCAAACGACACTCTGCTCTTTACGCTTCTTTTTAAACGACAGAACATCTTAACGCTAGATAATAATGAATTTGAAGAAGCACTCAATCTTTTTAGTAAAATAATGTCCTCAAAAGAGAGTCTCACACAAAAAGAACTAACCCTACTAAAGGGCTTGGCATCAAAGAACAGAATGCTGCATGACAAAGAGTGGCTGCAAGAAAGGCTTGAGTTTATAAACGAAAGAAAACTACATGAGAACTGGGGATGGAAAGAACCAAATACTCATATCGTTATAGAAAAACTACTTAAGAAAATGCATAGTTTAAAGTTTGTATATGTGTATAGAAATGGTTTAGACATGGCATACTCAGACAATCAAAATCAACTCAAACTTTGGGGACCCATTTTTTTAAATGATTTTAATTTAGACGTAAATCCTAAAAATTCACTAAAATACTGGTGCATTACGCATAAACGGATGTTAAAACTCAAAGAGATGTTTCAAAATAGAATTTTTATACTAGATTTTGATAAACTTTGTAATGACTCAGAAGATATTTTATTAAAATTAGCCGATTTTATGGACTATAAAGAAGATATGCTTAAATTTCAAACATTCATCAAAGCACCGAAATCCATTGGAAGACATAAAGAGCATTCTTTGAATGATTTTGATAAAGAAGATTTAGATTACATACACGATATTTACCAGATCTAAAGGAGTGTCTTGTTTAATTATATGAAAGAATTCAAAAAGTTTATCATGCATCTCAAAGAGAACAATAAACTTATTTTTACTCTAATAATAAATGATTTTAAAAAGCAATATCTAGGTTCGTACTTAGGACTTTTTTGGGCGTTTGCACAACCCCTTACATATATAATTGTAATATGGTTTGTATTTACTTTTGGATTTCGTCATGGAGACAATCCTGATGGAACACCATTCTTTTTGTGGCTAATTACAGGAATGATTCCTTGGTTCTTTTTTGCAGATGGATTTAATAGTGGGACTAATGCCATAATTAGCAATGCTTTTTTAGTCAAAAAGGTAGCCTTTAGAGTGAGTGTCTTGCCAATCATTCAAATAGGTTCAGCTTTTTTAATACATATGGCACTTGTGCTTTTTTTACTCGTTGCCTTTATGCTTTATGGGTACGCTCCTTCTCTTTATTGGTTACAAATCATATATTATTTACTCGCAACTATTTTCCTTCTTCTTGGCTTATCATGGTTAACTTCGTCAATACGAGTTTTTGTAAAAGACGTAAGTAATTTAATTCTAGTTATTATTCAAGTGGGGTTTTGGGCTACTCCTATATTTTGGCAAGTAGATAAAATTCCTCAAAAATATCATTTTATTTTAAATCTCAACCCTATGAGTTATATAATTCAAGGATATAGAGATACTTTTATCAATCATGTTTGGTTTTGGGAAAGACAAATTGATAGTTTTTACTTTGCATGTATTTCACTTGCGGTTTTCGTTTTAGGGGCTACCGTTTTTAGAAGATTAAGACCTCATTTTGGAGATGTTTTATAAGTTTCTAACTATCTATCAGGTATAATTTTATCTATTATAATTTATGGATAGTTAATGAAAAACAAGCAAACTTGTATTCTAATTTTAGGTATGCACCGTAGTGGTACCTCGGCTTTAGCTGGTTTTTTAAATATTTTAGATATTAATGCGGGAAGAGAGCTTATGCCCGCATCGAAGAAGAACAACGAAAAGGGTTTTTTTGAAAATCAAAGAGTTGTAGATTTTAATGAAAAAAAATTATTTCCTCTGTTTGGTTTGAGTTGGGACTCTTTAGGAGTCCTAAAAGAGGGTTGGCATTTAGACGCAAGGCTAGACGATCTTTATATTCAGGCTAAAAGCATAATTTCTCAAGATTATGAAAATGATGATTTTTTTCTCATTAAAGACCCAAGGATATGTCTACTTTTTCCATTTTGGGAAAAAGTTTTGTTAGATAGCGGCATAAATATAAAAATAATACTTCCTTTTCGCAATCCCTTGGAAGTTGCGGAGTCATTAAAAAAAAGAGATATGTTTAGCATTGAAAAATCGCTTATGTTGTGGACTAAGCATCTTCTTTACTCTGAGTGTTACACTAGAAACTACGATAGAGTATTTATAGGTTTTGATGATTTTATGAATAATACGCAAGAGTTTTGCACAAAAATGTCAGATTTGCTTCATCATGATTTTATGAGCGTTTTTAAAACTAAAAAAGAGGAAGTAGACACTTTTTTGGATGTGGGATTAAAGCATCACAACAAGAAAGTAAATCTGGATGAAATTCAATTTAGTTTAGTAAAATCGACTACGGAATTATTTTTAGAACAAAAAGATGATAAAAATTCTCTTAGTCAAAGTGATAAATTAAGGTTAGAGTATGAATTTTTCATTAATGCTTATTCAGCAGAATTTTTAGAGAACAAAAAAGAGATTAACCTTAAAAATCAACTTACACAAGAGCTGAAAAAAATAGTGCAAAATAGAGAACAGCAGGTAGAAGACAGAAAAAAAGATATTGATAAGAAGAATGACAAGATACAAGAGCTGAAAAAAATAGTGCAAAATAGAGAACAGCAGGTAGAAGACAGAAAAAAAGATATTGATAAGAAGAATGACAAGATACAAGAACTTAACAAAACGGTTGTAAATAGAGAACAGCAGGTAGAAGACAGAAAAAAAGATATTGATAAGAAGAATGACAAGATACAAGAACTTAACAAAACGGTTGTAAATAGAGAACAGCAGATACAAGACAGGAAAGCTGATATAGAGTTCAAAAATGATGTCATCGACGCAATGCGAATAAAAAATCGAGTAAAAGCTTTATTTGGACTGTATAAACGAAAAAATGTTTTAAGTAAAAAGAATAAACCCATAGTTCCTGCTTCAAATCCACTCGTGAGCATAATCATCCCTTTTAAAGATAAGCCCGAGTTGTTGCGATGCGTTATAGAATCAATCGTAAAGCTTAGTGCATATAAAAATTATGAAATACTATGCATAAATAACAACACCCAAGACCCAGAAACTTTTAAAGAAATGACAAGATTGGAAAAACTCTATGAGAAAGTGAACTTTTTTGATTACAATGAAGTGTTTAACTTCTCCAAACTTAATAACTATGCAGTAAAAAATTATGCAAAGGGCGAATACCTGGTTTTTATGAACAATGATATCGAAATTATATCCGTCAACTGGATGGAAGCATTGTTGGAACATAGCATGAGTGAAAACATTGGAGCCGTAGGCGCGAAGTTGTATTACAAGGATAATACAATACAACATGCCGGAGTTGTTTTAAATAACAATAACGCCCCGATACACGCATATCATAAATTAAATAGATACTCTGATAAAAAAGAGTTACGTGAAGTAACTGAATACTTGGCCGTCACAGCGGCACTCTTAATGATAAAGAGAGAAAAATTTGATGCCATAGATGGTTTTGATGAAAGTTTGGCAATTGCTTATAATGATGTAGATTTGTGTTTTAGGTTAAAAAAGAGCGGTTATAAAAATCTCTTTACTCCACATTGTGAAGCATATCATTATGAATCCTTGTCACGCGGGTATGAAGATACGCCACAAAAACAGCAAAGATTGCAAAAAGAAAAAGATGTTTTAATATCAAAGCATAATGAATTGATGTCAGGTAAAGATAAATGAAAAAGATACTTTTTATCTCAGCCACAGCAAGAGTTGATAGACCGTACTTAGATCCATCCGTTAGGTATAGATGCTATAACCCCGCTATGCTTTTAAACTCATATGATTTTATAGTAGACGTAATAAGTTTTAAGAAGTTTACTTTAGAGATTATCCCTCGATATGATATATTTGTCTTTCATAGGCCATCGTATGAGAAGAAGCTCTTAGATGCCGTAGGTGAAATCAACGACTTGGGTCTCTCTTTGTTCGCAGATTACGATGATCTAATCTTTAGTCAAAAATACGCACTTGAGTCCTCTTTGTATAAAAATAAAAGAGCTACAAAAGAGGAATGTTTAAATATTTTTAAAAACAATGAAAAAGCTCTTTTTTTATTTAAAAATTTTATAGTATCTACTAGACCTTTAAGAGAAAAGATATTGGAGTTAGATTCTAGCTTATCCGTTAGTGTCGTTTCAAATGCCATAAGTGAAGATGTCATAAACAGACTTGAAATTCAAAAAGAGTTTTATGCTCCTCTAAAAACAGATAAAATAATAATCTCCTATCTTAGCGGTACGGCATCTCACGATAAAGATTTTGAAATTGTAGAAGACGTATTAAGTAACTTGTTGTTAAAATACAAAAATAAGATAGAGTTGCAAATTGTGGGCCCACTTAGTTATAACAGAAAAAAACTTCAAGATGCGCTGCACATACCTTATGTAGATTATGAATGCTTAGGGAAGTTAATAGCCAAAACAGACATTAACATAGCGCCCCTAGAGATAAATAATTTTACAAACTGTAAATCTGGACTTAAGTTTTTTGAGTCTGGTCTTCTTGGAGTGCCATCAGTTGTGACACCCATAGATGATATGAAGAGATTTGAAGATTCTAATGGCATAACATACGCATCCTCTAAAGAGGAGTGGCATGAGGAGTTGGAGAAGTTGATTTTAGATGAGGTGCATTATATGAAAAAATCTAAAAATACTTACTCTTACATGCTTAAGCATTGTACAATGAACAATGTTTATGAAGATTATTTAAAAATATTTGAGCGAGACAAATAATGAATATATTATTTTACGTAGAACCACATGCAACAAGAAGTAATCCCCTTGAGCTTTCATGGGTGGCAGAAAAGCTTGTGCAAATGCTCTTGGATGAAGAGGATAAAAAATACACAATCTCTTCAACTAGTACAAAACTATTATGCACAAGACACATTCATACCTATTTAAGCTCAAAATATCAAGATAATATTAATCAATACGTACTTGGACTGACAAAAGAGGAAAATGATTTTGTTTTAGATGGTTTTACTCAGGAGTGGAATAAACAATCTCTTGGTTTGTGGAAAGACCTTTTATCTGGTTGCGGAAAAATCTCTGCTTATTATGAAAATATTTTAAAAAGAGTTTACTCGGCATATAAATTTGACGTGATAGTCTATTGGGGTACAAACGGGGCTGTTAGAAACTTTTCAAATGCTTATAATGTTCCAGCCATTGCCATGGAGATGGGATGTGTTAGAAACCCGTTTTTTCAGAGTGCATACTTTGACTTTAGGGGTGTCAATGGAGGTTCTTATCTCAATGAAATAGAACTTGAAAAGTTTGAAAGTCTATATACCTTGAAGCAGATACAAACACTTTTACCCATAAAACAATTTGCCAATAAAGCAACCGATGCCATGCATGATGTGCTTTATCACAAAGTTGCAGATGAGATATATAAAAATAGTGGTAAAAACGTACTCATTCCTTTACAATTAATGGATGATACGAATATCATCTTATATAGTAAATATGAGACAATGCTTGAATTTTTGGAAGATGTAATCCCTCCGTTAATATCTAAGGGTTATAGCTGCTTTATAAAACCACATCCTGGAAACGTAGTAAGAAGCATCAATATTGAGGATCATGGCAAGGCGCAAAAATACTGCAATGAAATTGAGAATGTTTTTTGGTTAGATGACTTTGATAACAATAAATATCTATTGAGTCTTTATTCAAAAATGGATGTTTTTGTCGTTGTGAACAGTTCTGTTGGTTTTGAAGCGATGATGCTTGGCAAGGTCATTATCTTGCTTGGTAAATCTCCATACAACTTAAGTGAAACATTACCGACCATGGAGGAGTTTCTCATCCAAAACTTTAATCATCAAGAGTATTTTCATACAATTACAAAAATTGTTAATCTACTTCTGTTTCATTATTTATACTTTAAGCAAGACGCTTTTAGTTATGGTGCATTTGTGAATGCAGTGAAATTCAACATGAACCTCTTTTTTATATTTAACGATAAAAAAAAGTTTCAAAATGCAATTTTTAACAATTTTATTCATTACAAAATGGACTATTTACATTATCCACCTAGAAAAACAGTTGAAAACAGAACGGCCAAAGAGATGCTCTTTAACAATAATCTTGTGCAAAAATATAAAATGAGCGATAAATTAAAATATAGATTAAAACAAGTACCGCTGTTGGGTCAATTGCTTTTGAACCTTAAAAGAAAATTGGCTATATAAGAGATGAAAGTGTCTTCAAGAATTTATGGTTTAGATGTTTTACGAGCTATCGCCATTATTCTCGTCGTCATTTCGCACTCTAAGCCAATTATATTTGGATTTTTATCTCATGAGTATGAAATCTATTTAAGACATTTAGGTCTTTTTGGCGTTGAAATATTTTTTATATTAAGTGGGTTTTTGATAGGTAACATTTTAATAGATGAGATTTTAAATCAAAATTTTACGCTGAAGGTATTGCATAATTTTTGGATAAAAAGATGGTTTAGGACACTGCCCTTGTATGTCTTTTTTTTATTAGTGAATTTAGTATTATATTTTTATCTGCATAAAGAGCTAAAAATTGAATTTTTATCATTCTTCTTTTTCTTTCAAAATTTCTCTCATGCTCCAATTGCTTCTTTTATGCCGGAAGCTTGGTCGTTGTCTGTTGAAGAGTGGTTTTACATTATAACCCCAATCGTATTTTATGCGTCTATAAAAATATTTTCTCCTAAATATCCAAAAGACAAGATTATTTTTTACTCAATAATAAGTTTACTTTTTATCATAACCATTAACAGATGGATACAAATTGAACAACATAATTTGGAATTTGGAGAGATGGTACGAAAGGTGGTAATTTTTCGATTGGATGCTCTTTTATATGGTGTTTTACTCGCTTATATATTTAAAAAACATCATGACTTCTTGCAAAAGTATAAAAATATCTTTTTTATTGTCGGAATGTTTATCTTTTGCTACTTTTATTTTTCTCTCATGAATGGTTTAGCCCTAACTCATGCAATAAAAGCTTTTTTCTTTACTTTTTTAGATATATCTTTTGGTTTTATTTTAATAAAATTTTATTTTATTAAAAAAGAGGATTCAGGATTTTCTATATTTAGCTATATTGCCCTTATATCATATTCGATATATTTATCGCATTTAATCATCATAGAGACGATTTTAAGATATGTTTCTCATACAACTAGCATTAAAACGTTTAATGGATTTTTTCTCTCTTTAATCGTGATACTTTTGGTGTCATCTTTAACGTATAGATATATTGAACTTCCATTTTTGAGACTAAGAAAAAAGTATTTACAAAAATAAGTAAGGGGACAGAATGAAAAACTTAACTCCTTTAGGATGCTATTGTCTTACTGATGCAAAAAACTCTAGTGCAACCGCCAGCAAGAGCCAAAGTGAATTGATTGACTCTGATAGAGAACTTTCTCTTGGTTCACTGTAGAGCAGATGATAACAATTTGCCTGGCAACTTTTAATGGAGAAAAATATTTAGGGGCACAACTAGACTCTCTGTTTAGCCAAACATTCAAAGATTGGACACTCTTAATACATGATGACAACTCTACAGACAACACTGTTCAAATCATATATGAATATATTGCAAAATTTCCAAATAAAATTAAATTTATTGATGATGCCCTTAGTTATGATTCTTCATCATCGAACTTTAACTCTCTTTTAAAGCAGGCTTCGAGTGAATACGTAATGTTTTGTGATCAAGATGACGTTTGGAGAGAAGATAAAATCGAGTTGACGCTCTTGGAGATGCAAAAGTTGCAAAAATTACATAAAAATGAAGCTTTAATGGTTTTTTCAAACTTAAGCGTCGTGGATGAAAATTGCAATATGATTGCAAAATCAATGTGGGCGTTTCAAAAATTGAATCCAAGTATAATTTATAATTTATATGATATATTGGCGTTAAACGTAGTCTCGGGATGTACTATTATGATAAATAAAAATGCACAAGATATTGTATCTCCCTTTCCCAAAAATTGTATTGAGCACGATCATTGGATGGCTGTAAATATAGTGAAGTACGGGTATGCTTCATTTGTAAATGAACCTTTGATGTTTTATAGACAACATGAAAAGAACGTAATTGGTTCTTACGATATAAATATCGGTTATTTTATGCATAAAATAAAAAGCTTGATGCTGTTTAAATGTAAATATTCCAAATTTGATTTTAAAATCAATTTAGTAAGAGTTTTTTTAAAAAAACTTTTACTAAATTTTAAAAGAATACTCTAATGAAAATAGCTATTTTAGGAACACGCGGAATTCCAAACAATTATGGCGGGTTTGAGCAGTTTGCCGAGTTTTTGAGTACAGGTTTGGTAGAAAAGGGACATGAAGTCACGGTTTACAACTCTAGTGCCCATCCATATAAAAAAAAGATTTTCCGCGGCGTAAAAATTAAACGCATATACGATCCTGAAAAAAACATAGGAACCGTAGGTCAGTTCGTTTACGATTTTTTTTCAATTTTGAACACTAGAAGTGAGCATTTTGACATTATTCTTCAGTTGGGATATACAAGTAGCTCTCTTTTTTATAAACTGCATCCAAAAGAGTCTATAGTTGTGACAAATATGGATGGACTGGAGCATAAAAGAAGTAAATACTCTCCCAATGTACAAAAATTCTTGCGCTTGGCAGAATCTTTAGCTGTTGGGCAGAGCAATTTGCTCATTAGTGATTCTCTTGGAATCAAAGAGTATCTGAAAAAAAAATATGATGTTTCTTCAAAGTATATACCTTATGGTGCCACACTATTTGAAAATGCAAAGAAAGATGTTTTAGAAAAATATAGTGTGTTTGAGCACTCTTACTTTTTGCTCATAGCCCGTTTGGAACCTGAAAATAGCATAGAAGTTATTTTGGATGGTTTTATTTTATCTGGCTCTGGGGATACGTTTTTAGTTGTTGGCTCTGCAAATACTAAATTTGCAAAATATTTGCAAAAGAAATTTTTAGATTTTCAAAATATTAAATTTGTAGGTGCTATTTACGATTTAGAGGTTTTAAATAATTTACGCTATTTTTGCAAAGCATATTTTCATGGGCACACGGTAGGGGGAACAAATCCATCACTCCTTGAAGCCATGGCGTCCAATGCAATTATCTGCGCGCACAACAACGAGTTTAACAGAGCTGTTTTAGAAAAAGACGCTTTTTATTTTTTTACTTCTACAGAAGTTTCAGATTTTATTTGCAGCAATGTTTTTGGAGACTCTTTGCCTTTTATACAAAACAATAGAGACAAAATCCTTAAATATTATACTTGGAGTAAGATAATAAGCTCTTATGAAGAGACTTTTAAAGAGTTGCTTAATCTAAAACAGCAATACTTTAAAGTATAATCTTTTTTATGAAAATCAGCAAGTTTAATTTCTCTTTTTACGTACTGGCACTATTGTTAATGAGCATGGATTTGTTAACACTCTTCTTTTCTTTAGAAATAGCTACTTACATGAGAACGCATTTTTTTACGCAAACTCTGCCAACTTTTGAGCCAACAGAGATAAAAAAATATTTTTGGATAATAATCATTACCTTTTTTATGTTTTTAGTGGAAAAAATATATGTGGTGCGCTATGACTTTTGGAGTGATACAAAAAGGGTGCTCAAGGGGCTTCTTTTCTCATCTTTAGCAGTTTTCACCGTTTTAACGTTAACAAAAATTTCTAATGAGTACTCAAGAGTTTTTATACTGCTCTTTTTTGTTATCGTCGCATTTTTAATCCCAATGTCTAAAAGAATTTTTAAGCATTTTCTTTTTCAAATTGAGTGGTTTAAGTTAAATGTTAAAATTGTTGCAAATACGCAAAGATATGATGTATTGCATAAAGAGATATCTACAAACTGGTACTTTGGATTTAAACATACTGAGCAAAACTACGATATGGTCATTATCTCTTCAAATGGTTTTGGACCAGATGAGTTGCAAAATATTTTAAAAGAGTATTCTACCAAAACAAAAGATATTTACGTAGTGCCATATCTTGATTATCTGGATTTATCGAGTGCGAACGTTATTGATTATGCAAACATTAGACTCTCTGTGATTCATATTGAAAATAAGCTGTTAAATTATAAAAATATTTTTATTAAATATATGACTGAAAAAATTCTTGTGATTTTGATTTTTCCATTTGCACTGCTTTTGCATATGTTAATAGTTGTAATGATAAAGATGGACTCACGTGGCCCCACAATCTTTAAACAAAACAGACTTGGACGAGATTCTAAGGTATTTAAGTGTTACAAATATAGAACCATGTACCACGACAGTACAGTGTTGCTACAAGAGTATTTAAAAGAGAATCCATCTGAATGTGAGTACTATGAAGAGTATCATAAGTATAGTAGTGACCCAAGAGTAACAAAAGTCGGTCGTTTTTTGCGAAGAACTTCTTTGGATGAACTACCTCAATTTTATAACATTTTAAAAGGAAATATGAATCTTATCGGTCCTAGACCATATATGCTTTGTGAAAAGGATAAAATAGGAGAATTTAAAGAAAAAATTATACTCAAAACAAATCCAGGCATTACTGGATTGTGGCAGGTAAGCGGAAGAAATAAACTAACTTTCCAAAAGAGGTTAGAACTTGATGTTTGGTATATTCAAAATTGGTCACTTTGGACCGATTTTGTTATATTTATGAAAACAATAAAAGTAATTTTCTCTAAAGTTGGGGCAAAGTAAATTTAGTAAAGCCCGAATTTACTGTCATTTCTCTTATAGAGTATGCGAGTTTTTCCCTCATGGTCTATGAAAATTTCAAATGTTTTTTCACTCTCTTTTAAGTCGTTGAGTACATCTTCTACCTCTCGTGGTTTATAGAGTTCTAACTCTACTGGAACTATTTCATCTTCCATGGCGTGAACGGACTCTTTTACATCAACTACTTCTGCTTTTGCAGTATTTAATCCAACTTTGTGATGCTGAATGTCTCTGTCATGAATACGACGCATTGCTTTTTGGGCACGAGATGTTGCTAAATCAATGGCAGCATAAAGGTCATCATCGTTTTGTTTAATGATTACAGAGTTTTTATGTGCGAGGTTAATTACAAACTCAACTACTGAGCGTTCTTTACCTTTTTTTGTTTGAGTGGACGCAGTGACGTTTACTGAGATTATGTCCATGTTAAATTTGTTTAGTGTTTCAATGGAGAGAGTCATATGAGCTTTAATAGCATCTGTGAGTTCTAACTGTCTACCGGTGAGTGAAATATTCATAATGTAATCCTTTTGTAGCAAGTAAGATTCATTATAGCATGAAAATCTTTACAAAAATAAAATAATTATAATTTTTGTAAAGTTCTTCTAAAGTACCTGATAGGTTCCGTAACAATACTTGTATTTGCTACGCTTACCGCCACATCTATGATGGCTGAACCATTTTGTTCTGGAGTTATGACAACAATCGTATCTGCGGGACATCCCACCGGTATAGAGGTATAAACATAACGTACATGTATGTCAATGTTATAATCGTCTTTAAAAAAATTGGAATTTTGAAAATTACAAGGGTTAGTGGTATTGTTGACTTGAGAAATTCTAAGCAGTGCATACTCCGTTGCACTTTTAGAGTAGAGTATGGCTTGTTCGTGAAGATACAGATCATTTGTTTGCTTTGTCGTTTGAGTGCCCAACGCAACTGCAAGCGCCATAATGGTACCTATTATGACAATAACACCTATAGCCATAATGATGGCGATGGCATTGCGAGAATTTTTTAAAATATAGTTTTTTCTTTGCATAAAGAGTGCTCCTCCACTAAATCACTTTTTGTACAGACTTGAATCTTTAAAAGAGAACCAATAGAGACAAACTGGAACGTACTGACGTTTTCCATAATGATGGAATGTTGTGCATCTGTGTAAAATTTTTCCCCATTCCAAGGTTGATAATGATAATAAAACGTAAGTGTACCTTTGTTGTTTGTACCCGGTGTGTAGACTATGGCATTTGCCGTCCATGAGAGTTTGTAGTACTCATAGACGTCAACGCCAGCAAAAGTATTTGTATTTGTTCCCGCATCGCTGTTAGACCCATCTCTTGGTACAAAATCTGTTCCAGCAGTTCCAGCTTTTATGGGGTGCATAACAGCTCCAACTTGATTTGAAATTGGCACTCCATTCCAGCCATAAGCGTTAATGTCGTTATTTGAGCCTATAAAGTAAAGTGCCGAGTCGCTGATGGAACTATTACCGTCTGAGAGTTGGGATATGAGACTATCTACATCCGTTGTATTTGTATCTGGTGAGTTTAATCGTGTTGGACTACTCGCTGAAAGGTCTATGATACCACTCCACTTGGGTTTTGTGTAGCCTCGAAAGCCATCTATGTCTGAAGCCACCCACTCTAGGACAGTGTATTTTGTTCCTGCTGCGACACTTCCAATGGCCGTAAAGTTAGTATTAGCTCCCTCTCTTACAATAACAGAGTCTTTTATGCGGTACTGGAGTCTTGAGGCTATAAAATCTAGGGCTTGAGCACTTTGAGACTGCAGGGTATGGTTGACGTTTGAAAATATAAAACCTTTATACGCCTGCGCTAAAAACTCAACGCCAAATTTCCCAAGAATACCCATAATAACAATGACAAAAACAAGTTCTATCATCGTAAAGGCTTTAGTGACTCTCATTAAAAGTTCCTTTTATAGTAATCAACTTCACCAATGTTGGCACTGTATGTTCTGAGTCTTGTTATGAGTTTATTTTCATTTTTTTTGTCAAACACTTCTACAGAGATTTCTTTTATATTTGGATTATTTGCAGTTACTCCAAAATTTGCAGGTCTTGTGATAGTCACAGTAAGTGTATACTGTTTTTTATATCCAGCTTGTGTAGTGAGTTGGTCTGTTGTTAAGTTTGCGTAAGTTACGGCCATGTCGTTTAAGTCATCTACTAAGGCTGTAGTGTTTGCATTATCATCTGGAGTGGTTGCATTGGAATCTAAGCATCTTCTGTGAAGGGGTTGGTTTATATGTCCTGGTCTTTCTCTCACGGTTGATAAAGATGAATTGTTCTCACATCCTCCTAAGTCTATGACTCGTGCGAGAGTATTAAGCTCAGTCGGTTCCATGGAGTTTTCATCCCAGTGGGCAGACACTGACTCGTTTAGTTTTGCAGAGGCTGCAAAAATTGCTTCTTGGACAAGGTTTGAGTCAACTCCTTTTGCTATGGCTTGGTTCATCATAGGCAAAGAGATAACGGATATGGCGATAATGACAATGGCAAAAACAAGTTCTATAAGCGTAAAAGCAGATTTGTTTACCACATCGTTCTCCTATTTGTTCGCGTTGTTGCGGAGTTATTTGTTTTTGTGTCTGTCCTCTTGGGTCCAGCCCATGGACTCCCGTTTTTTGTAAATTCTACTTCAAACTGATTAAACGTGGCATTTGCATCAAATTGGTTATATATAAGCCAAGAAGATGAGTTTAACTCCATTGTCGCCTTGTATGGATAACCTTTTGATACATTGTATGTTAGAAGAGACGTCGCTGGCGTCGTTGGAGTTGGAGGTGTTGCGTTTACATTTTGCGATACATTCGTTCTTTGAACAATAGGGCCTACGTCGCCAAAGGCTATTGTGTGTTTGGCGTTAATAAACCATCTTGGGTCATCTGTAGAGTTTGAGTCTATGCCGTCTTGTAGCAGTGTTTTATCACATCCACCACCACTGCAGTATGTTTCATAGTAAATATTTACAGTTCCCGCTGGACCTGTAAAACGTTGGCGCTTAGCATGGGTGCGTCCATAGTAGTGTTTTATAGGTAGATTTAAATTTTTTGTTCCTTGCGCAAATTTATTTGGAATTAAATCGGCATTAAACTTACAATTTGCCGTTATTGTACAGTTTACGTCATATTTTGTAAAAGTCATCTCTTGAGGGTTCTGCGGAGAGTTTGTCGTTCTGTTAAAATTTAGATTTAACTGTGTCTGGGCTGAACCATTGTTTTCCTTTGGAAAATCAAGAGTTGCCATAGGTATGATGTCTGAAGAGTTATTAAGGTCTTGTGAGAGTGTTCTAATAATGCTTCCATTTGCTCCAAGACTATGAAAAACTGCTTGGTATGCAAGGGGAATGGCGATGATTGATTTGTTAACGTCTATGCTTAATGGTTCTGCATAACACTGGTTTGCGAAGTTTTTCAGACTACTTCCTGTATAGCCAACTGCTGTCACACTTCCATTGAGATGAAAAGACATGTTTTCATCTTTGCTCATGTCTGACATGTAGACGTAAGAGCTTGCGTTTACGTCAGCGTGGTTTAAACCAACGGTGGGCTTTATGCTACTTACGTCAAATTTATAAGGGTGTGATGTAATATTATAATCATTATAAATAAGGTTGGCGTTTATATTTGCATGACTGCTACTAATATTACAACCATTTAAGTTTGCAGAGTTGATAGCTTGGGATACTCCAGAGTTTAATATGCAGTCCCTTGTTGGAGGTGTAATAAAATAGGGGGCGACATGGTGTGTCATGTAGGCGGGGTCATTGTCAACAATGGTCCACGAGGTGTCTGTGATGTTAAGTCTATACTCTCCTACCTGACTGAGTGATGTGTTGTACCCAAAGAGGCCATTTGTAAAACGAACATAAGTATTTCTATTTATGGTGTCATTACAGTCAGTTACTATATGAGCATTCCGTGGTTCCCATAAATATTTTGCGGTGTTTTTATGAGATAAATTAAATTGTTTTGTGTAACCAAATGATCCATCGTTTCCTAAGAAGTCAGTAGCATTGGCTTCCATGTAGTACTGGTAACCAGCGGCATAATCTGTAATAGTTGCCACGGGGAGAGTTAGACCAGAAACTTGCTCAGAGATTCTCTTCTTTTGGGTTGGGTTTGATTGATTTTGATCATTGAGTTTGATTAAAAATGCTTCTGGTCGTATAGAAAAATTATCGCGTGAGCAGATGGCTTTTGTGTGATACCCATATATACACTCCATACACGCTCTGAGCTGTCGTTTTGAAACACCTGAGTTGCCTGCATTTCCACATGCCACAGAAATTTGATTGGTTTGTAGAGTATTACCAGAATTACCTGATGGCGATGCTACTGTTTGAGCACATGTTCCAATACCTTGTACTAATGCTGTATAATTTAATATTTTGTAATTATTACCAACTTTTTCTGTTTTAACGATACTACTGTTAATGTCATTAGTCGTATTGTACGTGACTCTAAAAGCCACGTTTCGACGTGCCATTTTATAATAGTCGCTTGTGGAGGTTAAATCTGTCATTCCCTCTGTTATGGCATTTTGCAAAGCCTGTTGATTAAATTGTTCAGCGTTCGTTCCATCAAACTTAATCCATACTTTATCATTAGTAATATTCGTTGTTAACTCATTGCATGAGGCATAAGTTGATTGAAAGGCGGAGACATCTATCATATCTACTGCGACAATAGTATTTCTAGCCTCTAAAGTATCAAAAATACCATCATTTTTTAAAGAGATAACTTTAAAGTTACCCTCTCTTTTGGTTATTTGCGTTGGTAAGTTGTAGTATCTGTTAGTGCCACCTGAGTCAAAATCATAATAGTTGTTATGCACAATGTTAAAAACACCACTCACCGCGTCATAACTCGATCCGCCTTGCGGACATAGGGGAATATCTACTGATGGTATTTGAGAGGTATAGTTAATATCTGTGTTGTTGATTGTAATGGTATAGTCTAAGTTGACTTTTATGGGCATATTTATATTTGAAAGTTTTGGATTTAAGTCATAGTAGACATATACAAATTCATTTGAACTTATCGTACCGATAGGTATGTCAGTTAAAGCAACACTAGGAAGAGATGTCTTTATTGTCGTACTATTTTTTGCGATAGCCGTTGTATTTGTAATATAGCTTGCTTGTGTTGCGTTTATATCTGTGACACTCATTTTAATATTTGTTACGTTAATGTCAGAATTTACCGTATTTCTAAGAAAAAGTGACATGGATATGGGATTACTACTACTAGTTAATAGATTTTCTCCCAAGAGATGAGGTCCTTTAGTGATGTTAAAATCTTCTGTAAAGTATTTACCATTTTGTTTATAAGCATAATCATAACAAAAGCTTGGTTGAAATAGTTCTGTTGAAAAACCTATGACCTGAGGAAAAGTTTGATCACAATAACCATTTAAACCAGCTCCAGTTTTAACAACTCCAAATTTTATGGTTGCAGAAGATTGTCCATTTGACATGAATGCAGATACATCATAAGTATCCAAGTCCATACCTTGTTTGTTTGTTGGAGTTATGGAGTTTGTGTCTAAATCCAGTCCAAGATTTGTGTATGTGTGGTTGAACTGGTCTCCTGCTGGGTTTGGTGAATTGTTTAAGTTCACAAAAGTTCCACTTGTATTTAAAAACTTTAGGGAGTCCTTGTTAATATTTTTATCACCAGCTCCACCAAAAAAGAGAAGTTTGCTGTTGATTGGTCCAGATAAAGGGGTATAAAAACCATTAATTACAATGTCTTTTTCAAAGGGAACGGTGTCTTCTCCCCATGTCAGAAAAAAATCATAACCGTCAAAAATAGCAACGTTTTTTAGTTTAACATTGTTGCTTGTAACGGTAGCGGGGTTTACAATATTGTAGATAACAATAAGGCTCCACCCTCCATAATATCCAAGCTTTGCATTTTCATTTAAAAAAAGAGGCGGTTGCGCATTGTTTATATAAAGGGGCGTTCCACTCTCTTTTCCTTGTGTCGTCATGATGTTACCAACTGTAAACTGCTTAGATTGAGCTGTGTACTTACTCTTTACAAAATTTGTTACATCTGCATATGCACCATAGGAGTAACGAAAACTGTTAGCACCTCTTGCTGCTATATGATGTACCTTTGTACTATCGGCTGTGACACTACTTGTAGCACCGTCTTGTGAGGCTATAGTGACATTTTCCCATCCTGTTACATTGTTGTCAATCCAATCATCAGATTTACCTGCAATACCGAGTTCGTTAATATGTCCTTGCCAGAAGAGACCTGCCCAGACTATGTCATTTGACGTTACATATGGGGGCAAGTTTAAAGTAGCAGTAGAGGAGTTGCGTTTTCTTGCATCTGTTGCTGATGCAAAAACCGGTATATTCATCTCTAGTTTATATGCAGTATGCGAGTCGATAAGATTTGGAGTGGAGCCATCATCAACAAAAAGTATACTATCTCCAGTTGCAACAAAATCTCCATAAACATTTCTATTTTGAAGCTCTGAAAAAGCATTATTGACATCTATATAATATTTATAATCACCACTGTAATTAGTCCAATTCAAGGCAAAAAGCGAAGTGAGATTTAAGATAAGAAGAAAGAAAATTTTGTACATAAAAACCCCTTTATATATTACAGTAAATGTATTACCACTTAATTATATCATATTTAAATATGATTATTTCTTGTAAATAAGATTTATAGGTGTTAGTTATATACTGCAAGCTAGGATTAAGTTTTTTTATTGTAAATTTGTGGTTAATTTCTATATTTAAAGGATACAATTATGCGAAGTCCAATTGTAATTTCTGCAGTAGCTGCAACTCTTATTTTGTCTTCAAGTTTACATGCTGTAAGTGCTGGATCTAGTACTGGTGGCAGTCCAGTTGTTGTTCCTACTACAACAGCTCCATCTTCAGTTGTTACTTCTTCAAGTGATGATGAAAATGATGAGTCAAAAGCTTCGAAAAGTTCAAAAACTTCGAAGAGTTCTACTTCGAAAAGTTCAAAAAGTTCAAAAACTTCAAAAGCTTCGAAAAGTTCTTCTTCATCAAAAGCTTCAAAAAGTAAATGTTCTAAAGGTTCTAAATGTTCTAAAGGTTCTAAGTGCTCTAAAGGGCATAAAAAACATAGTGGCGACGACGACAAAGACAATCCAGTATCAAAACATTACTAGGCTGGTTTGAAGATAATTTTTCACATTTAGCGCTTAAAATGAAAGAGTGTAAATATTACCATGAAGATGGTGATAGGAACAAACATCATCAAGAGGGTGACATTTGGGCACATACTCTCCTTGCTTATGACTATGGGGTGTCAAATGGAGCTCCAAAGATAGTTTTATGGGCATTGATTTTGCATGACTTGGGCAGAACTTACACTCGAATGCAAGATGATGAAAATCGCCGTGTACTTTTTTATGATTTTGAAGGTGTTTCTTGTTTTGTAGCCTTAGAAGTCCTCAATAAAACAGATTTATCCCAAGAAGATAAGTGTTATGTCTTAAAATTAATAGCCTTTCAGTATACCATCATAGACTATATCAAATACAATTCTCCAAACCAAGAAGAACTCTTAAAAATGTTTTTATATGATGAAAAAACATTGTATTATTTAGCTCTTTATGTGGAGTGTGATCTCTTTGGACGTAAGGTCGCGCAGAGTGAATTGAAACATTATAAACTAGATAAAATAAAACTTTTTCAACAATTTTCGCAAAAAATAAAAAATAAAAAATTACAAAAAACTGAGAAGCCAAATAATCTTTTTCTACTAGTTGGGCCACCATGTTCACGCAAAAGTACATGGCTTAAAAATAGAAATGAGATTTTTTTAACTGTAAATAGAGATAGTAGTATAAAGTTTGTTGGTGAAAAATACAACAAGCATAGTTTTAATGAAGCATATGACTTTATAGAGGCTAAAGAGTCGAGAAAAAAAGAAGTGAGTACCCACTATAGGCATATAGAAGAATTTGTGAAACAGTCAAAAAATGTAGATATAGTAATAGATAACCCAAATTTAAAATTGCGTCATAGAAAAGAGTGGATAGATATATTTAAAACAACACACAATATAAGAGTAGTCCTATTTTTAAACTCTTTTAAAGAGCTACAAAATTGTGATAACGCAAGATATATGACAGAGGGAAAAACGATAGGCAAAGAGGCAATTTTAGAAAAGCTAATAGATTTTATTTATCCTCTGCATAGTGAAGGTATAGATGAAATAAGTGTTGTTTTTAATAAATAAATCTTTACTTGAGATGAATCTTCCATACTTTAAAGAGATATATAACTCTTTTAGGTAAAATACAAGCTAATTAACTTCAGGAAATTTTTTTAATGAAACAAAAAATGAAAATATTATTGGGCATTTTACTTACAGTTGTCTTATTTAGTGGTTGTAAAGAGGAGCTTGAAGAGTATAATAAACCAGCACTCTATTGGTATTCAAGCATAGTTAAATCGATCTCGAGTGGCAATATGGATAAAGCTGATAATGCTTATGCTTCGCTTCAAGGCGAGCATATTGGTTCACCGCTTTTACCTGAGGCAACAATGATATTGGCAATGTCACATATGTACTATGAAGAGTATCTTTTAACAGAACATTTTTTAAATGAGTATATAAAACGTTATGCTAATTCCAATGAGAGAGAGTTTGCAGAATTTTTAAAAATAAAGGCAAAATATCTTTCTCTGCCACATCCACGGCGTGACCAAGAGTTTATAAAAGAACTCATTGTAGATGCCAATGCTTTTAAGAAAAAGTATCCAAATTCTAGTTATTACAGTACTGTAGATAGTTTGTTGAGTAATCTTTACATCTCTGAAGCATTATTAAATCAGATAATTGCCTCATTGTATGAGAGACTAGACAAACCAAAGGCAGCAGCATATTATAAAAATCTTAATCCTCAACCATGGATTGACTATAAAGATGTGCAATATGCAAACATACCATGGTATAGAGAGTGGTTTGAGGGTGACGGAAGTGAGAGTTGGTATGCATTTATGCTGCCAGATACACAAAGTGTTGTCTCACGCAACTCTGTGAAAGATACAATAGAAAAGACAAAAGGAGAATAAAAATGAAGCTTAGTAATTATGGAGAATTCCCTGCGGACATACCTGTTATAGTAGAAGATGAACTCTTTTTATACCCGTTTATGATAAGTCCTCTTTTTTTAAGTGACCAAGCAAATATAGATGTTGCAACATTAGCCATAGAAGAGAATTCTTTAGTCATTGTTTCTCCTACAAAACCATCTCATGAAGGTGAACGTAGTTATGATGCTGTATATGACACGGGAGTTATTGGCTCTATCATGCGTAAAGTTGCTCTTCCTGATGGGCGAGTAAAAGTTCTTTTTCAGGGCTTGGCTCGTGGAAAATCTCTTTACAAAGTCTCTGACGAACCACTAAAAGCACATGTGGCGGTGATAGATTCCAAAGATGTTGATCCATTAAAAACAGAAGCTATACTCGAGATACTTAGAGAGAAAGTACGGACACTCTCGAGTGTAAGTAATTATTTTCCACCTGATTTACTTCGAACTATAGAAGAGAACCATGATCATAATCGTATTATTGATTTAATATGCTCAACGATAAAGCTTAAAAAAGAGCAGGCATATCAACTTTTTATAGAAGAAGATACAGAAAAAAGATTTTTAGATCTTATAGATTATCTTATAGATGAAATAGAAGCAAATAAACTACAAAAAGAGATACGTTCTAAAGTGCATACACATATTGAAAAAGTAAATAAAGAGTACTTTTTAAAAGAGCAACTCAAACAGATTCAAGAAGAACTTGGAACTGATACCTCACGCGATGAAGAGTTAGATGAGTATAGAAAAAAACTTGAAGCAAAAAAATCGAAGATGAGTGAGGATGCCTACAAAGAGATACATAAACAACTTGAACGATTTTCTCGTATGCATCCAGACTCTTCTGATGCCTCTATGACACAGACTTATCTTGATTGGGTTTTAGATATACCTTTTGGTGAAGCTTCCAAAAAACCTCTTAAAATTTTTAATGTTGAAGAACAACTCGATAAAGATCACTTCTCTTTAGAAAAACCAAAAAAACGCATAGTGGAGTACTTCGCTGTAAAAGAGTTACTTGAACTGCGTGGTATTTCTCAAAAAAAGAGTGGAGGAGCAATTCTTTGTTTTAGTGGACCTCCGGGTGTTGGTAAAACATCACTTGCAAATTCTATCGCGACGGCACTTAAACGTCCTTTGATTCGTATAGCTTTGGGTGGTTTAGAAGATGTTAATGAGTTGCGTGGGCACCGTCGTACTTATGTTGGTGCAATGCCTGGCCGTTTAACTCAGGGGCTTATAGATGCAAAAAAAATGAACCCCGTTATTGTGCTTGATGAGATAGACAAAGTGGCACGTTCAGGAAGAGGTGATCCAACAGCAGCTCTATTAGAGATACTTGACCCTGAACAAAATAGTGAATTCAGAGATTACTATCTCAATTTTGATTTAGATCTCTCTAATGTTATCTTTATTGCAACTGCAAATGATGTTGGTCGTATTCCAGCACCCTTGCGTGATAGAATGGAGTTTATTAGTGTAAGCTCCTATACACCACAAGAAAAATATGAGATAGCATCACGTTATCTTTTACCTCAAGAGATTAAAAAACATGGACTTAAAAGAAGTGAACTAAGTATATCAGGACCTGCACTTAAAGAGCTTATCCATAGTTACACTCGCGAAGCAGGTGTACGTAATCTTCGTCGACGCATTGCTGAAATGAGCAGAAGAGTGGCAAAAGATATACTACAAAATAGTGAGATTAAAAAAGTTTCTATTACACTGAAAAATTTAAAAGACTTCTTTGATAAAAGTGTTTTTGAGATTGAAAAAACAGATAAAGTACCTGTAATTGGTGTAGTCAATGGTTTAGCATGGACAGCTGTCGGTGGTGATGTGTTAAAGATAGAATCAATACGTATAAAAGGTAAAGGTACTATGCAACTCACAGGAAGTCTTGGCGATGTCATGAAAGAATCAGCAAGAATTGCATTGAGTGTCGTAAAAAATTTAATAGATACAAAAAAACTTCCAATAAGTGCTAAAAATATTCCAATTACTTTTAAAGAGAAAGAGGATAACATAATTTTGGATGCAAGTGAGGTATATAAACGTTATGACCTACATTTACATGTTCCAGATGGTGCAACGCCAAAAGATGGACCAAGTGCTGGTATAGCGATGGTAACAGTTATATCATCAATATTAAGCTCAAGAAAGATTCGTTCTGAGATTGCTATGACAGGTGAAGTTTCTTTGAGTGGTGATGTCTTACCAATTGGTGGTTTAAAAGAGAAACTTATTGCTGCACATAAGGCAGGAATGACAAAAGTTTTAGTACCAGCTAAGAATTATGAAAGAGATATTGAAGATATACCACAAGAGGTACAAGATGCTCTTGAAATCAAAGGTGTCTCAAGAGTAGAAGAGGTTTTAGCAGAAGTTCTTATTTAAGAACTTCTTGAGAGAAAATTTTGTTAGATTATAACAGTAGCTATTTTTTTAAATAGTTCTTCATTTCTAATAGGTTTCATTAAAAAACCATTTGCTCCACACTCGAGTGCTTCTGCCTTTTTTGTCTCATCTGTAGTGAGTACAAGAATGGGAAGTTGGCGAAGATTATCATCAGCACGTACTACTTTAAGCATATCTATACCACCCATGATAGGCATGATAATATCTAAAAGTATAAGATCTATATCATTACGAGCTTTAAGCTCACCAATAGCATCAGAACCATTTTTCGCCTCAATCACTTCTTTAACTTTACCACTTTTCATAAGCATTGATTTTAAGAGTTTTAAGTTTATAAGATCATCATCAACTGCTAAAACTACTAAATTTGTTTTTGTCATAATGTGTTTTCCTTAAATATATTTTTCTATTAGTAATCGTAGTAAATCTTTGTTAACAACATTTTTAATACTCTCATCAACATAAAGTAAATCATCTTTGTTCTCAGGCATTGCTGTATCTGTCATAAGTAACAAGTGAGTTTGCAATCCTCTTGCTTTATTTGCTGACTTGATACTTTGAGAAAACTCTTTAAGGTTTAAGTCATTACACTCTTTGTCAAAAAGGAGAAGTTTAAAAGTTTCGTTTTGTATTAATTCTTGGAGTTTTTCAGTAGATGTTGCCACTTCGTAGTTGTATCCTAAAGTATCAAATATTTTTGTAAATAGCTTGGTTTCAAATTCACTTTTTTTAGCTATAAGAATATCTGCTTTGTAATATGCTTGAGGTGTTGGTTCTGGTGTAACAACAAGCTCTTTTTCAATTGCGGTAACTTGCATTTTTTCAACAGGAGTTTCTTCAGTAGTTTGTGTAGTATCTACAATGAAGTCTGATAAAAAATGATTAAGTAAAGAGATAATTTCTGAACGCACAAGAGGCTTGGTTGTATACTCATCTAACCCAGAACCTAAGAACTTCTCTCTATCTCCTTTTAAAGCATTTGCAGTAAGTGCAACAATAGGAATATGTGGTTGATTATATTCCTCTTCATACTCTAGTATCTCATTTGTTGCTTCCATTCCATCAAGAAAAGGCATTTGAATATCCATAAAAATAAGATCAAAATTACCATCTTTACGCTTTTGGAAAGCTTCAAGACCATTTGCAGCTATAGTAACATTAAGTCCTAAATCTTCAAGTGTTCTTTTAATGAGTTTTTGATTAATAATATTGTCTTCTGCTACTAAAATATTAGCATTAAATTTTGATGTACCAGCATTAAATTTTTTACGATTAATCTTTTTTGCTTTTTTTGCATTAAAATTTTCAGTGTGATAGTTATCAAGTGCTTGTTTAATCTTAGAGTTATTGAGTGGTTCGTAGAGTGTTTTAAAAATATTCATTTGCATAGAATCAATTTTTTTCATAAAGTATGATTTTGTAAGCAGTAAAAGTTCCTGAGATAACTCTGCATATGCTTGCAAGTCTGATTCATCTGCATAATCATAATCTACAAACACTAAGTCATAATTCACTTGTCGTTGAATAGTTTCTAATTCATGTAAATTTGTGAACGATGTATAACTTACACCGTAAAAATCAAGATATTCACGCAGGTATGTTTCTTGATTTTTCTTTTTATGTGCCGATTCTAAGATGAGGGCATTTATACTTGAAAAACTTCCTCTTGCACTTTCATTAAGTGTCTCAACTTCTTCAAAATCAATAGTAAAGAAGAATGTAGTTCCTTCACCTGGTTCAGAATGAAGATCAAGTTGTCCACCCATAAGCTCAATAAATCTTGAAGAAATAGTAAGACCAAGTCCTGTACCACCATATTTACGAGTAATAGATGTATCTGCTTGAGAAAAAGCTTCAAAAATTCTAGCTTTTTGCTCACTTGTTACACCAATACCACTATCTTGTACTTCAAATCTAACCCTTGTAATACCATCTTGATTTGAGTTAAGTTTTCGAATATTAACATTAATAGCACCCGAACTACTTGTAAATTTAACTGCATTTGAAAGAAGGTTAATAATAACCTCTTTAATCTTTGTTGGATCACCTTTAATGGGGTTTTCAAGTTCGGGGTCAATAAAACAACCAAGATCAATATGTTTTTCACTTGCACGAACTGCATATACATCAACAGCTGACTCAAACTCCTCTGTAGGGTTAAAGGCAATATCTTCAATTTCAAGTTTATTAGACTCAATTTTAGAGAGATCAAGAATATTATTGATAATTTCAAGAAGGTTCTCTGAAGATTTTTCTATAATTTCAACAAATTCAGTTTGCTCTTCTGCAAGACCTGTGTCTTTAAGAAGTTCCGTGAAGCCAACAATTCCATTGAGCGGTGTACGAATTTCATGTGACATATTTGCGAGGAACATAGATTTTGCTTCACTTGCTTCTTGTGCGGACTCTTTATCTCGTCGTGTTTGGTCAATAATTTTTTCGAGTAAATCGTAGGCTTCAGCCGTACCTTTTGCAGTATTAAGGTCGATATGAACACTTTGATCATCATCATGAGTATCTGCAACAACTCTTTTTAAAACTTCTTCAAGGTTTTTAATATTTGCTGCAATTTCATTTGAGAGAAGATAACCCAAAACTGCAAGCAAGAATGAAATAATCCATATTGTCAATGTAATAATAAGAAACTCAAGTGCATCCGCTTTTACTCTAATAGCACGTTCATCAAGAGCTGTGAGTACTATCTCTTCAGCAGTTGTAATAGTGTTTGTTTTTTCGGATAACATTGTAAACCAAATACCTGACGTAATATCGTATTCACCATTGCCTGCAACAGATAAGATACCTGTTCTTTCGGTATTAATATCATCGAAAAGTTCTTGTGTATCTTCATTTTTAAAAGTTGCATCAAGTTTGGCAACGAGTTTTTTATCTTTAAGTGTATCGTAACTAAGTGCATCTGCTTTGGCTATGAGTGAAATCCAAGCATTAATCTCTTCTTCTTGAAACTCAGTTGAGCGTGCAATAGCAAAGGATATAAAGTCACGTTCATCTGAAGTAAATTCGTTTGCACGAACAAGGGCGATATACTCTGTCGAAAGAACATTAATTTCAGGATCAACTTGATTTGTCGTAATTCCTTCAAGTTGAGCAATCACTGCATTTTGAGCTTTTCCATAGACATTTTTGTAGATATCTTCAAAATCAGCTTCTTGTTTATCAACTAAAATTCTTGCAGCTTTAATTTTACTCAAAAGGGTGCTTATTGAAGAAATATTTTTACATAACTTACAATTTTTTTCACCATTGGTATGATCATGGAAAGCTTTTTTGCTATTTACATGTGTCATGAAAAGTTTTTCTTTCTCATCAACAATTTTTCTTTGTTTCATCAGTGAACGAAGTGTATTTTGCGAAGAGTTTCCGAGATACATTACGGTCATTCCACGTTCACGAGATATATTATTTAAAAGAATATTGAGTTGTCTGTTTTCTGTTAATTTATCTTGTATTATTTCTGCCGCTTTATAGTTTTGATATGAGTCATAAACGAAATAACTAGTAATTGAAAATAATATTACAATTGGGAAAAGACTGATGAGTCTTAATCTATTCTTAAGTCCTATTTGCATATGTTAAGCCCCTAATTTTGATAATTGAACAAGATTTGCTTCTACTTGATTTATAGCTTCTGCTATCTCTTGTCTACTTGTTGAGTGTATAATTAGCTCTAAATGTGATGAGAAAGAGTTTATCCTCATATTATCACTCATGCCTTTGAGTCTGAGAGCTTCCGCCTGAGAAGTTTTATAATCATCTTTTTGTATTGCATCTTGAATGGAATTAATTAATATTTGTGCATCTTGAAGATAGTCATTAAAGAGAGCTTCAAAGTTTTGTGTATCTAAACCTATTTCATTAGCTATTGTTTCTTTAGAATATGAGAGTATTTGAGTTGTTTCTAATGAACTCTCTTCATGTGTAATAAATTCTAAATCTTCAATAGCTTCATTTATATTAATATCTTCTATTTCATTACTTTCAGGGACAAAAAAATCATCTGCAAGTTCTGGAATTTCTATCTTTTGGGGAATGTCCTCATCATTGATGTCTATGGGATCACTATATAAGTCATTATCATCATCTTTAAATTCTAAAGTAAATTCTTCTTCATCCTTGACTGGCATTTTAACTGGCTCTGTAACTTGTTTTTCTGCTGGGGAGACTTTATGTAATGATTTTTCTTCCCCTGCTAATCTTGCAATAATATGATAAAGTGTATCTAAGTTTTCTTTAATGATATTTGTATCAGATGAAGTGTTGATAAATGTCAAACACTCCAGAGCATCTTCGACTCTGAGGTTTGCAGCTACACCTTTGAGTTTATGAGATAATATTTTGACATCATCCAAGTTTCCATTATCTAAGTCACTGTACATCTTCTCTTTAAACTCTTTTGCCTGTGCAATAAAGTCTTGAATAAATTCTTCAATTAAATCTAGTGGAAGACCAAGCTCATGAGAAGCGACAGAAGGGTCAAAAATATAAGAGCCTTGCATTTCTTGTGCTTGTGCATGTAAGTCTTCAATTGGTTCTATGGAGACAACCTCTTCGCTTATAAAAGTATCATCTAATTGAATGTCTATAGGTCCATCATCTACTATGACAGGTTCACTAACACTTAAAGGCTCACTTATATCTATATCTATAGGTGTCTCGTAAGGATCAATAGTAATATTAGGTGCTTCAACTTTCTCTACTGATGCATTAAAATCTTCACTAAATTCGGGTGTATTAAATATGTTTTTAGGTTCTTGTGCAAAATCACTACTCGGTCTTTGGATAATATCGTTTGCAATAACTTCACTCTCTTTATGTGTAAGTTCTCTAAGATTATTTAAATTAATAATATAAGCATTATTTGATGGGCTGTCCATTAAATAAGCGGTAGTTATAGTGATATTCGCTTTATAGTTTTTATTGTTTACATTAATAATAACTTTTGATTCATCATAAGATTCTGCACAAGTTATAAAGTCTATCCAATGAACATGTTTAAAATTGTGTATATAACCAGGCGTTTTTACAAAAAGATCTGCAAAATCTGAAACCTCTGTTTTAAGATCAGCAAGATTTTTGTATCCAAGAGAGATTAAATCTTTTTTATCAATTCCTATAAATTCTTTTTGAAAATTGTAGATTAACATATATCTACCCCTTATGCTTGTGTTTCAAGTATTTTTTTATATGTCTCTTGACTCTCTTTAATGTCTTTTTGTGAAGCTGCTTTACGTACGGCAATATAGCCAGTTATAGTGTTGTCCTCATCTCTAATGGGTAGTATTTCTGTATCAACCCAGTAGTACATGCCATCTTTTCGCATATTTTTCACAAGGCCATTCCATGTTTGACCATCAGCAATGGTTTTCCACATCTTTTCAAATATAATGCTTGGCATATCAGGGTGCCTGATAATATTATGTGGTTTACCTATAAGTTCGTTTTGTTTATAAGCTGAAATTTTACAAAATGCACGATTTGCATAAGTAATTATACCATTTGAGTCAGTTTGACTGATGATTACATCATTTCCAAAAGTATACTCTTCATCTGTTGGTGTTACACTATTCATTAAAAAACCTTATATATTAGTAAAAACAATAATCTGTACAAATATATCATAATCAAGGCAAAAAAAAACTTAGGTATAGAATTTTTTTATTGTTTTTGCATCTTTTGTGTTTAAAACTGTACTAATTTCCTCACTCGTTACTTTTCTTAACTCATCAAAAGTTCCAAAATGACTCAGTAGTTTTTTGATTTTTGCTTGTGAAATGCCATATAAACTTAAAAGTTTACTCTCTTGATCAATTTTAAGTTTTGTTTTTTTATGGAAGTTAATAGCAGCACGATGTGCTTCATCTCGTAAGTTTTGCACCCATTGGAGTCGTTTGTCACTATTTTGTAGTCTAAAAACAGCACTTTGTGTGTAAATAATGTCATTTGCTTTGCCCTTTGCACGGTGTGCCTTTGCATCAACCTTTTCTTTTGATATTGCAATGACATCCAAAGAAATACTAAAGGAGTCTAAAATTTCTAAAGCTAATTTTAAAAGAGTACTACCCCCATCTAAAATCCATAAATCAGGTGGTGATTCTTTTGAAAAACTTTGAACTCTGCGTGAGAGAGTTTCTCTCATTTGTGCATATTCATCTTTAGCTTGAAGATGATAGGTACGGTAAGATTTTTTATCAAAACCTCCATTTTCATATACTATCATTGCACCAACAGTTGCAACTCCTGCCATATGAGAGTTGTCAAAAACTTCTACCCTGTGAGGAGTAGTCTGTAATTGGCATAATGTTTGTAACTCCTCTAAAATTTTTGGATTATTTATATTTGTATCTCGTTTAAGTAATTCCTGTGCATTTAAAATGGCTAAATCGATAAGAGATTTTTTCTTTCCTTGAAGTGGAACAATTATCTCTGCTTTTTTTTCAAAAACTCTGGTGAGATGTTCTTTAATAAGTGTAAATTCTAGTATTTTTTTTGCAAGGAGTATAGGTGCTATTATAGGAGGTTTTTGTTCTTTGTAATAATCAAATAATACTCTATAATACAGCTCATCTTCATCAAAGCCTAGTTTTACATTTATATAATCGTGTGAGGAAGAGATAATTTTACCGTAACGCATAAATATACGAATAACAACAGCTCTTTTTTCATTATATTGCAAAACAAAAATATCATAATTTTCATCTGTAGCAAAATCAATTTCACTTTTAATTTGAGATCGATTAATCTTCTCCATTCTATCTCTTAGTTGGGCAGCTTCCTCAAAACGCATCTCCTGAGCATAAAAGAGCATTTTTTCTTCTAGTTTCATTGTAAGAAATTTTTTGTTTTTTATTAGATTTTCTGCAAGGATTAATTCTTGGTTATAACGCTCCTTAGAAATGGGAAGTTCACAAGGGCCAAGGCATTTGTCGATTTGATGATAGAGACAGAGTTTTTTAGATTTTAGACACCCTTTTTTCTGCACAAGTTTACATATCTCATAAATGGAGTCAAGAGTATCCCTAGCTCCAACAGAAAATGGCCCATAATAGGTGATTTCTTTTGCTGGTAAAATTTTACGTGTAATCTCAAAACGAGGGTATTGTTCAGAGTGGTCTATATATATGTAAGGATATGTTTTGTCATCACGAAGCAGAATATTATACTTTGGGTTGAGTTGTTTAATAAGAGAATTTTCAAGTATAAGCGCATCATGCTCAGAATTTACAACAATATAGTTCATAGACTCTGTCTGTTTTATCATACTTGTAATACGTAATGAAAGTGTAGGATTGGGTCTTAATTGAGGTTTGAACTGCCAATAGCTTTTCACACGATTTTTAAGACTTTTTGCCTTGCCTACATATAGAATGTGTCCATCAGTGTCGAAGTACTGGTAGACTCCTGGGGAGTCTGGAAGTTGTTTTATGGTCTCTTCAAGAATCATGAGACTCACTTTTTATGATTTTTTGTATCTCTTGAGCAATTTTATGCAAGTTTTCATCTTTTATATTGATAGTAATATTACCACTTGCTCTTTCAGTATAGTGAAGAGTATGGGCATGTGTTGTATATGGCTTAAAGTTGAGTTTTGGTTTGTGCTCAACATAAACGATTACATCCTCAATAACTATATCTTTACACTCTAAAAAACTTTGAGATTCTAAAATCATGGGGGAGTTTAAAACCATTTTAATAGTATTTATAATATTATCCTTATCATATTTGTTGAGTGATGCTGCTATAGTAATGTAAAAGATGTTTTTATGTATAAAACCATGTTTAATATTTTTTTGTATACTGGGTAGAAGCACAGAGAGAAGTTTTTTTATACATCTGTGGTAAAGAATTTTTTTAAATTGAGGTTTATGTTGAATAGAAGTAAGAATTTGACTCGCATTTTTCATATGTTTATTATAGCAATCTTTTTGTTAAGTTTTAGCTCATGTGGGTATAAAGCTTCACCATATTATGAAAATCAAGTTCCAAAGAGTGATAAAAATGTGAAATTTATTCTCAAAAAGAGTAATGAAAATAATGAAAGTTGTAAATAATGCTCAAATATGATGTCATAATTATTGGAGCAGGAGTAGCAGGGCTTTATGCCGCTATGAATATTCCAAAAAGTAAAAAAGTTCTCATAATTAATAAGCGAGAAACATTTAAGTGTAATACATTTTATGCACAGGGCGGTGTAGCTCTTGCTCGTGATAAGGCAGATATTCAACAACATATAGAAGATACCCTGAATGCTGGTGATGGTTTGTGCAATGAAGAGGCAGTGAAAGTTTTAAGTCAGGACTCTATTGAAGCAATAAAAAATTTTATAGAGCTTGGTTTTGAGTTTGATAGTGATGAAAATGGAAAGCTTCTTTACACTAAAGAAGCTGCACACTCTTGTGCGAGAATCTTACATGCAGGTGGGGATGCTACAGGAAGATATATGCACCACTTTTTACTTGAGCACAACCCTCATGCAATGCTTGGAAATGCAAGAGTAGTTGATTTACTCATAGAAGAGGGTGAGTGTTATGGTGTAACAGTCCTTGATAATAGACAAAGCCGAAATATTTATGCAAAAAATGTCATTATAGCGAGTGGTGGAGTCGGTTCTTTATATGAATACCATACAAATGCACCTTGTATTAGTGCCGATATACAGGGGCTTTGTCTTATGAAAAATATAGAGCTTGAAAATATGGAAATGATGCAGTTTCATCCCACCGTTTTTGTTAATAGTGACAATGCTCAAAAAATGTTACTGACAGAAGCTCTAAGAGGTGAGGGTGCTACCATAGAAGATGAGAATGGAAAAAGATTTCTTTTTGATTATGATGAAAGAGGAGAGCTAGCTTCACGTGATATTGTCAGTAAATCAATCTACCTTTATAGGAAAAAAACAGGAATGAATGTTTACTTGTCCTTTAGTAACTTTGACACAGAATACTTTGAAAAAAGGTTTCCAAACATATGTAAAAATTTACGAGGCTTAGGTTTTAATGTACCTGCACAAAGAGTGCCAATTTCACCAGCTTTTCATTATGCCATAGGTGGTATAAAAAGTGATCTATCTGGACGAGTACCCAATGTGAAGAATCTTTATGCCATTGGCGAAGTGGCTTCAACAGGTGTCCATGGCGCAAATAGATTGGCATCAAACTCTCTTTTAGAGGGTTTGGTTTTTGCAAAACGAGCTGTTAAAGATATATTGAATCATAATGAGAAAAAAATATTTATAGAGTTTAAAGTGAGTGATGAGGTGATGAGTCTTAAGAGTGATAAGGCCAAGAAAAATCAACTCCGACACATTATGTGGGAAAATGTATCTATAATTAGAACAAATAATGGATTAAATGATGCATTTTCTTCAATTAATGTACTTTTAAATGAAAATATTGGTAAACTGTTACGATTTCGTTTACTCACAGCAAGAGAGATAATTCGTAGTGCTAAGCAAAGAAAAAAATCTTTGGGTGTGCACACGATACAAAACGATTAATAATTAGGAGATAAGTAGAATGGAACACAGTTCAGGACTAAATGGTGTCACACAAGTAGTAGATCATGCAATGACAGATGTCAATCTTGCAACAACATGGGTAGGATGGTTAAGTTTAGTCGTTTTTATAGTAGCTTACTATTTTATAGCAGCTGAAGATAAATATGAGGTAAATAAGGCAAAACCAGCACTTTTTGCAGGAACTTTTATGTTTATGCTTATTGGTATATATTATGCAGTAAATGGTCTCAGTCCTGATGCTTTGCATGATGAACTTGAGACTCTTATTTTAGAAATAGCAGAAATCTTCTTCTTTTTATTGGTTGCAATGACCTTTATAGAGACACTTATAGAGCGCGGTGTATTTGATTTAATGAAGTATAAACTAGTTTCAAAAGGGTATACATATAAAAAGCTTTTTTGGTTGACAGGTCTTCTAGCATTTTTCATCTCTCCTGTTGCAGATAATCTAACAACAGCACTTATTCTTTCAACAGTTCTTTTCACTATAGATAAAAAAAATATTTCTTTTCTTGTTCCTGGAGCAATAAATATAGTGGTCGCTGCAAATGCGGGTGGCGCTTGGTCTCCATTTGGAGATATTACAACATTGATGGCTTGGACAGCAAATAAGGGAGCTTTTATTGACTTTTTATATCTTTTCCCAGCATCAGTAGTTGGATGGGGTGTGACAGCATCTTTATTAAGTATGTCTGTACCTGAGGGGAAACCTCCTTTTGATCCTTCAACAGAGCAACAACCAAGTGTGAAAGATGGAGGTATGGGTGTAGTTTATTTAGGTGTGCTTACGATAGTAACGGCAGTTTTAGGACACCAGTTTTTCCATTTTCCAGCAATGTGGGGAATGATGTTTGGTATGGCAGTTCTTAAATTGTATGCAATTACTTTAACAAAAACAGGAAAAAATAGTTTTGACATCTATGTAAATATGCAAAAGGTTGAAAATGATACACTTCTTTTCTTCTTTGGTATACTCTCAGCAGTTGGAGCACTTCACTTCTTAGGGTTCTTGCATTATATTCACTCTTTATATGACATGGTTGGACCAACGGCTGCCAATATTGGTGTAGGATTTATCTCAGCAATTGTAGACAATGTTCCTGTGATGTCAGCAATTTTAAAATCATCTCCATCTATGGGTGTTGATCAGTGGCTGCTTGTGACTTTAACTGCGGGTATTGGTGGAAGCCTTATCTCTTTTGGTTCTGCTGCTGGTGTTGGTGTTATGGGTAGACTTCATGGCATTTATACTTTCGGTTCACATATGAAGCACTCATGGACTATCTTAGTCGGTTATATTATATCAATGATAATTTGGTATGTGCAGTTTGAAATAATGGGACTTTATTAAAAATATTTCATTAAAATTTCGGGTAAATCCCGGAATAATATTTTACGAAATTATTCGTAATTGTGAACTTGATTGAGAATCTCTTCTTGTAAAACATAAATCAAACATTAATCTTATTTATTGTATCCTTTCAGACTTACTTACTATTAACTTACATATAAAAAGGCATTTCTTATGACAAATGTTAGCATCATCGTTTTAGATTTTGGTTCTCAATATACACAACTTATAGCTCGCCGTCTGCGTGAAGATAAAATTTACTGTGAAATCCTTCCTTACCATACTTCTGTTGCAGAGATTCAAGCAAAAAACCCTAAAGGTGTTATTCTCTCCGGTGGTCCATCTTCTGTTTATAATGAAGATGCCTACATGGTAGACCAAGGTGTCTATGCTATGGGTATTCCTGTACTTGGTATCTGTTATGGTATGCAAAGAATTGCTGTTGATTTTGGTGGCAGTGTTGTTCGATCAAACCATCATGAGTACGGAAAAGCTGAACTTAAACTTGAAGTAGAATCTCCTCTTTTGGCTGATTGTGATAATGATCGTATTGTATGGATGAGTCACTCTGATAAAGTAGATGTACTCCCTGAAGGGTTTTCTCCAATTGCCACATCAGAAAACTCTCCTTATGCAGCGATTGCAAATGAAGAAAAACGTGTTTATGCAATGCAGTTTCACCCAGAAGTTCAACACTCAGAAGAGGGCTATTTAATGCTTCGTAACTTTGCAAAAAATATCTGTGGTGTTACGCAAAAATGGAAAATGGAGCATTTCTTAAAAGAACAAATTAGACTTATAAAAGAAAAAGTCGGTGATGGAAAAGTTCTTTGTGGATTAAGTGGCGGTGTTGATAGCTCTGTTGTAGCCGCTATGCTTTATGAGGCGATAGGTGATCAACTTATTCCAGTATTTGTAGATAATGGACTTTTACGTAAAGGAGAGCGTCAACAAGTAGAAGAGGTATTTAAGATAAACTTAAAAGCTCCTCTTATTACTGTGGATGCTGTTGATAACTTTTTAGGAAAGCTTGCTGGCATTAGTGATCCCGAAGAGAAAAGAAAAATTATTGGACACACTTTTATAGAAGAGTTTGAAAAAGAGGCTAAAAAACATGATGGAATTAAATTTTTAGCACAAGGTACACTTTACCCTGATGTTATTGAGTCTATCTCTGTGAATGGTCCCTCAGAAGTGATTAAGTCACACCATAATGTTGGTGGACTTCCCGATTGGATGGACTTTGAGCTTATAGAACCATTGCGCGAACTTTTTAAAGATGAAGTGCGTAAAATTGGTTTAGAATTAGGACTTCCATCGGAGATGATTAACCGTCATCCATTCCCTGGGCCAGGACTTGCAATACGCATAATGGGAGATGTAAATGTTCCTGATTTAGACCTCTTACGTGAGGCTGATGTTATTTTACTTGATGAACTCAAAGCAAGTGGTTATTATGCAAAAACATGGCAGGCCTTTGCTGTGCTTTTAAATGTTAAGTCAGTAGGTGTTATGGGTGATAACCGTACTTATGATAATACTGTATGTGTAAGAGTTGTAGAAGCTGTTGATGGGATGACAGCAACATTTGCACACTTACCACATGATCTTTTAGAAAGAATCTCACGTAGAATTATAAATGAGGTAGATGGTATTAATAGAGTTGTTTATGATATCTCATCAAAACCACCTGCGACAATAGAGTGGGAATAAAAACATCATAAATTAAACATTATGGAGAAAAAACAATGAAAAAACACATTTATCTTTTCTCCACCTCTTCACATCCCGATGCAATAAGTGTCAACTCTTTAGATATTGAACTTTTACAACCAGAAATAAAGTTTTCTTTATATGATTATTTTATTATCACTTCAAAAAATGCATCTAAAGCACTTGAAAAATATGCTAAAGATGAATTCATCTCCAAACAAGCAGTCTGCGTTTCACATCAAAGTGCCTTATCATATGAAGTTTTAGGTGGCAGTGTATTGGCTGTTGGAGAGGGCTATGGAGATAATTTGCAAACTATCATACAAGCACATGCAAAAGAGACAAAATGGCTCTATTTAAGAGCAAAAGAGATTGCATCACCATTTGTAAAAGAGTTACAAAAAGAAGGATATAACATAGATGAAAAAATAGTTTATGAGAGTACTTGTGCAAAAAATCTCACTAAAATTACTATAAATAAAGAGTCAATCTTGATTTTTACATCACCTTCAAGTGTTAAATGTTTTTTAAAAAACAACACTATAAACAAGGCATCAAAGGTCGTTGTAATAGGTTCTACAACAGCTTTGTCTCTTCCAAAAAATATAGAATATATTATCTCAAAAGAGAAAAATATAGCTTCATGTATAGAAATAGCTAAAAATTTATAAAAAAATAAAGTTTAGTAGTAGTATAATTGTACAAATAGATAATCTGAGTAGTTCGAGTAATCGCACAAATGAGGGTTCTACATATTCAAACTGAGAATTAGTAAAGCTTTTGTGTGTCGATGCTTTCGCTTGAGACCTGATAAATTCAGTCGAGAAAATGTCGCCGTTATAAAGTTCTCTCTTCTCCCAAATTAGGCTTTTAGAACCAAGCCACATGCGAAACGGCTGTTTGGGTTGTCTATTTTACTCCTCCAATATTTATTCAACCTCATGCTATTTAATTTACACTATGTTATAATAAGAGAAGATATTATTTTAGTAAAAAACGAACGGAGAGTGTATGAAAATTTTAATTTTAGGTTCTGGTGGTCGCGAGTATTCCATTGCACGTGCTATAAAAAACGAGAAAGAGGAGCATGAACTCTTTTTTCAACCGGGTAATGGTGCTACTTCGAATTTAGGAACGAACTTAAATATTAAAGATTATCATAAACTAGCAGACTTTGCGAAAGAAAATCAGATAGAATTAACAATAGTTGGTCCAGAAGCACCTCTTGTAGATGGTGTTGTTAATATTTTTAAGGCTCAAGGTTTAACTATATTTGGACCGAGTAAAGAAGCTGCACAACTTGAAGGTTCTAAAGTATATATGAAAAACTTTCTTGCAAAGTACGATATACCAACAGCAGCATATATAGAGAGTGACTCTATTGAAGAGCTTTATAAATTTACAGATACTCTAAGTGCTCCTATCGTTGTTAAAGCTGATGGACTTTGTGGCGGAAAAGGTGTCATAATTGCTACAAATCATGATGAAGCAAAAAAAGCCATAGGTGAGATGCTGAGTGGAAAAAGTTTTGGTGATGCTGGTAAAAAAGTAATTGTAGAAGAGTTTTTAGATGGTTTTGAACTTTCTATGTTTGCTATTTGCGATGGTGATGATTATATCTTACTTCAAGCTGCCCAAGACCATAAACGTCTTTTAGATGATGATGAAGGACCAAACACAGGAGGAATGGGTGCTTATGCTCCAACACCACTTGTTGATGAAATACTTTATCAAAAAGTGAAAGACAGAATCATCCGTCCTACTTTAGATGGCATGAAAAAAGAGGGTGCTCCTTTTGAGGGTGTACTTTTCATAGGTATAATGGTTGTAAATGGTGAGCCAATTACCTTAGAGTTTAATGTTCGCTTTGGAGACCCTGAGTGTGAGATACTTATGCCACTTATGACCTCTAGTGTATCAGATATGTTTTTTAAAGCGGCTACAAATCGTTTAGCAGATATAGATGTAAAGTTCTCCTCACAATATGCAGTTGGAGTTGTTATGGCATCTGCAAATTATCCATACTCAAGCTCTATTGCAGCTGAGATAATTGTTGATGATGTGCACCATGAAGAGATACAAAAATATACACATATATCTTATGCTGGTGTGAGCGAAGAAGAGGGTGTTTTGTATGCTGATGGTGGACGTGTTTTAATCTGTGTAGGTTTGGGAGATACCATCAAAGAGGCAAGAGACAGAGCCTATCTTCGATGTGGACAAGTACATTTTGTAGGAAAAAAAATTCGTACAGATATTGCTTATCAAGCACTTTAGGACTTTATAACTTGAATGAAGAAATTGAAAATTTACTCCATCGTGAAAATCTTACTTTAGCATCAATACAAAAAAGGTCTGTGGCATTTTTAATAGATGAAATGTTACTCTCATTTTTACTTATTTTTGCTTTGTGGGATTCATTTGCAAATGCCCAAACAATGCAAGAGTTGGTAAATCTTACAAATAGTTTTGTTTTAGAATATATGTTTATGAAAGTAGTGTACCAAGCTTTTTTTGTTATGCAGTATGGTGCAACATTAGGAAAATTAGCTATGAAAATAAGAGTTATTGATATAAAAAACATTGACAATCCAAATGTTTTAATCTCTTTAAATCGTGCCATTTTTCGGGTTGTGAGTGAAATGTTTTTTTATCTTGGTTTTTTATGGGGTATGATGGATCCAAATCGCCAAACTTGGCATGATAAAACTGCAAAAACTTTAGTTATTAATGCATAGACTCCTTCTCTTTTTTTTTATATTTTTTTCGCTTTTACAAGCAGGCGATAAAGTAGAGATATATGCTTCATCCATGGACACTAAAGGTGATATAGTAGAAGCCAGTGGTGGTGTAAGTGTCATTTATAAAAAGTATTTTCTTTTAGCAGATAGAGCAATTTATAATAGAGAAAGTGGTGATTTAGAACTTTTTGAAAACATTCGGCTTAATCAAAATGGTGAGTATAAAATTCTTGGAAAGTATGCCAGATTAAACATTGCAAAAAAAGAGAAATTTTTTAAACCATTCTACATGACTGAAAAAGAGTCTAAAGTCTGGATAAGTGCTTATTCTGGAGAGAGTAAAAAGAACAATATTAAAATTACCTCAGGTTCTTTGAGTGGTTGTAACCCAATTGACCCTCTTTGGAAAATGGACTTTAGCTCCTCTGATTATAATGCCCAAACAAAATGGTTGAATATTTATAATGTGAGAGTCTACATTGATGATATTCCTATTTTGTATACTCCTTATTTTGGCTATTCTTTAAACAAAACAAGACGGAGCGGACTTTTGCGACCTGTCCTTGGATTCTCATATAATGAGGGACTTTTTATAGACCAGCCAATTTTCATTGCACCTACTTCTTGGTGGGATTTAGAAATAAATCCACAGCTAAGAACAAAACGTGGTCAGGGTATATACCAAAAATTTAGGTTTGTTGACTCAAAATACTCTCGTGGAGAATTTAAAGCTGGCTATTTTAAAGAATTTGATGAATACTTTAAAAGTAGTAAATTAAAAAATAATTCACATTATGGATTTGATCTAAAATATAATAATAGTAATTTTATAAATCACTGGTTAGGTACAAAATTAAAAGGTCAAGCAGGACTCTACCTTGATGTAAATAATATGAATGATGTTGATTATATAAACCTCTCATCAAATGATGCTTTAAATAACTCAACATCAACACAGGTTCTCTCACGAATAAATATGTTTTATAATACACAAACTGATTACCTTGGTGCTTATTTTAAATATTATCAAGATTTAACACTTACAAATAATGACACCATAGCTCAAAAAATTCCAACACTGCATTATCATCACTATTTAGATACTCTTTTTAAAGACCACTTCCTTTATTCATTAAATGTTAAATCGAATAATATTGAGAGAAAAGTAAATAAAAAAGTAGTTCAAACAGATGTAAATCTTCCAATAACCCTTCAAACATCACTTTTTGATGAATACATAAATGTTGCATATAAAGCTAACATTTATATGCAACATTCTAAATTTAGAGGAACAGAAGATACGACAAATACGGGTGCAGATTTAAGTGATGGGTACTATATGCGCAATACTCATACTTTTTCTTTATCATCACAACTTACAAAAGCATATGATAATTTTTCTCATGTAGTGGGTCTAGCTCTCTCTTATAATCAAATAGGTTCCGAAGCTAAAAATGGATATTACTCTAAGTATGAAGGTTTTTGTTCTGACCCTATCAATGCATATACCCCTCAGTGTGAATTTTATAATATTTCGAATGTAAACAATGAAGTTAAAGTAGACTTTACAGAGTATTTATATGATAGTTCATCAAAAGAGGTATTATATCATCGTTTAGCACAACTTATCTCTTATGGAAATAATAAAAATAGATTTGGAGAGTTAGAAAATGAGTTAGATTATAAAGTGACACCTTATATCTCTTTTTACAATAATATGTTTTTTAATTATGACAAATCTCTTTTTTCTAAACTTTTTAATAAAGCTTCTTTTAGAAAATATGGTTTTGATATATCACTTTCACATCTTTATAAAGATAGCTTTTTACCTGATACACAAAACAATTTAAGATATACAAGTTATTTGACATCAAGTCTGAGTTATACTTACGATAAACATTACTCTTATCGTGGTGCATATAACTTCGATACACAAACAAAAACTGTAAAGAATCTTGATATTAGTTTTATGTATAAGAGAAGATGTTGGGATTTTGGTATAAAATATAGTGAAAATAATAGACCAATACTTGTTACAGGGAACAACTCTTCCTCTTCTATTTATGATAGATATCTCTATCTTACTATAGTTTTGAAGCCTATTATGAAATCTGAAGGTGGATCATTTTTGAGATACCAACTACCAAGCAGAAACTAAAAAGGAGATACTCTATGCTAACACATAAACATATGTTTGCAAATCGAGAAGATGCTGGTAAAAAACTTCTTGATGTTATTCCGATGCAAAAACTTAAAGAAGAAAAATGGAATATAGTCTCTGTATCAAAAGGTGGTTTAGAGGTTGCATCTTGTATACGAGGAAAACTGAAAAATAAACTCAATATTCTTTTTTTAGAAGCTATTATGGCACCGAATAATTGTGAGTGTGAAGTAGCACGAGTGAGTGAGAGTGAAGAGATAGTCATCAATGAGCAGTTAGTAGATGCTTTTGGGATACAATATGATTATATTTATGGTGAAGCGCATCGAAAACATGAAGAGAATATTTTAAGCCATATATACCAATATAGAAAAGGAGCACCGTTTCCCCCTATGCACAATGAGGTTGTATTACTTGTAGATGAGGGAAGTGAAACTGGTAGTAAATTTATGACAGCACTCAAAACTGTACTTGCACAAGGTCCAAAGGCTGTTTACATTGCTGTTCCAGTTTTACCGAGTGATGTGTTAGAGCAGTTAGAACCATTTGTTGATGATATATTTTTTCTTTGTGATATTAATGATTACGTTGAGACGTCTTTGTATTATGAAAGTTTAGAAAAAATAGATGATGAGAAAATAGAAAAATTATTAGAGGAAAATAGATGAATTATGATGTAAGTATAGAGTTGAAAAATAAAGAGGAGTCTTACTCTTTTGGTGATGTTGCAAAACAGGCAAATGGTAGTGCATGGATTAAGTCAGGTGATAGTGTTATACTCGCAACAGTTGTTATTGATGAGACAGAAATAGTTAAGGATGACTTTTTACCTTTAACTGTTCAGTATATTGAAAAAACATATGCAGCAGGGAAAATTCCAGGTGGTTTTTTTAAACGTGAAACAAAACCAAGTGACTTCGAAACACTTACTTCTCGTATTGTTGACCGTTCTTTGCGTCCACTCTTTCCTAAAGGCTTTGGGCATCCAACGCAGATAACTATTATGGTTTTTTCTGCTGATAATGAATCAGATTTACAAGTTTTAGCACTCAATGCCGCTTCAGCTGCCTTGTTTACTTCAGATATAGATATTAACACTTCAGTATCAGCGGTACGTGCCGCAAAGATAGATGGTGTTTTAGTATTAAATCCAACACTTTCACAACTAAAAAACTCTACTTTAGATCTCTATCTCTCTGGAACTAAAAATGACCTTCTTATGATAGAAATGCGCAGTTTTGGTGGAGAAAAAGTTGTTATGAGCGATATGCTCATCGATCCAATGTTAGATCCAGCAATGAGCAGTGCCGTTATAAGCTCTTATGTCTCAAATGCTATGAGTGAAGATGAACTTATAAAAGTATTTGAAGAGACTCAAGAGGTACTATTTCAGAGTAATACAAAATATGAAGAAAATTTTGTAGCTTTTAAAAAAGAGACAGTAACTCTTGACTTAAAGGCACATGCTCTCAATGAAGTAATGGTCTCTTATGTAAGAGAGCATCATCTCTCAAACATTAACAATGCAATGAATCAGATGGCAAAATCAGAGCGCTCAACAGCACTTCGCACATTAAGAAAAAAGATTCTTGAGTCAAAAAACGAATGGGCAGATGTTGCTAGTGAGTTAGAACTCAAAGATGCCATTGACAGTGTAAAGCGTGAGAGAGTTCGTGCACAAATTCTTAATGAAAATGTTCGTGCCGATGGTCGTACTTTTACAGAAGTTAGACCTATTAGTATTGACACTAATATTTTACCAAAAGCACATGCTTCTTGTCTTTTTACTCGTGGTCAAACACAGGCTCTTGTAGTACTTACTATGGGTGGAGCTAAAGATGCACAAATGTTCGAGCCTTTGACGGATAGCGGGACACAAAATGAAAATTTTATGGTGCATTATAATTTCCCTGGTTTCTCAGTTGGTGAAGCTTCCCCTATTATGGGAACAAAACGGCGTGAGCTTGGTCATGGGAATCTTGCAAAGCGTGCACTAGAACCGATTGTGAATCTCGATGGACAGACAGTACGTTTAGTTTCAGAAATACTAGAATCAAATGGTTCATCTTCTATGGCAACTGTATGTGGTGGGTATATGGCACTGCGTGCTGCTGATATAGATACAAGTGAAACGGTTGCTGGAATCGCAATGGGTATGGTAAGCGAGGGTGATAAGTATGCTATTCTTTCGGATATTATGGGGCTAGAAGATCATGACGGAGATATGGACTTTAAAGTAACAGGTTCTAAAGAAGGTATTACTGCGATGCAGATGGATATTAAACTCGGTGGCATCAGTTTAAATGTTTTAAAAGAAGCACTTTATCAAGCAAAGGAGGGAAGAAGTCATATCATAGATATTATGCTTGAAGCTGAGAGTAAGATAGCATTTAATGATGGAGTACTTCCATCAACAGATATTTTTCATATTGACCCTAGTTTCATAGGTGAGATTATTGGTCAAGCTGGTAAAACAATTCGTGAAATGATAGAAAAGTTTGAAGTGGCAATAGATATTGATAAAAAAGATGGAAAAGTTAAAATTACAGGTAAAAATAAGTCTGGTGTAGCTGGAGCAAAAGATCATATAGATCAAATAGTAAATACTCCAAAAGTTGCAAAGATAAAGTATGAAGTAGGCGATAAGTATGAGGGTACTGTTAAACGCATAGTTGATTTTGGTGCCTTTGTTGAACTGCCAGATGGAACAGATGGCCTTTTACACATCTCTAAAATTTCAGATCAAAGAGTTGATAAGGTGAGTGACTTACTGAGTGAAGGTGATAAAATAACAGTTGAAATATTAGAATTTAAAGGAAATAAAATCTCTTTAGGTAGAGGTTAATTCTACTTTAAACTCTTTTTTATGAGTTTATGAGTATAATCGCGCATCAATTACGAGTAGGGAAATCCTTGCATTTATGTATGGGTTGCTTCACGATTAAAAGTGAGGTTACGCTATCCGAAAATAGTTGTAATATTTTTAAGGACAATTTTATGAAAAAAATTCTTTTTCTTTTAGTGGCATTTTCTGCTGCTGCATTCGCAAATGACGGAGAGGTTGCTAACCAAACTCTTAAAGCTTACTCTATGATAGCTGCTGGTCTTGGTCTTGGTCTTGCTGCTCTTGGTGGTGCTATAGGTATGGGTCATACTGCTGCTGCTACTATCGCTGGTACTGCACGTAACCCAGGTCTTGGTGCTAAACTTATGACTACAATGTTTATTGCTCTTGCAATGATTGAAGCACAAGTTATTTATGCACTAGTAATTGCATTAATTGCACTTTATGCTAACCCATATTTAGGTTAATCACTTAAATATACCTCAGGTTTAACTCCTTTTTGAGTTAAACCACTTTTATACCACTCTTTTAAATGCGCAGGTGGTGGAATGGTAGACACGCAACGTTGAGGTCGTTGTGCCTTCGGGTGTGGGGGTTCAAATCCCCCTCTGCGCACCACAATCCCCTATTTAAAATCTTACCTTTATTAATAAAAGTCTTTAAGTATTAGCAGTAAATGTATGTCTTATGTTCTCAAAGGTCTACAATAAACAATTTTAGCTTTAAAAAATGTAGCCAATGAGAAATTTCCAAGAAATAATTTCTCATTGGCATAGTCAATTAGTTATACTTCTTTTTCTTTACCATCCCAAGGTTTAACAAATTTCAAATATAATAAAGGCAATACAATTAAAGTCAAAAGTGTTGAACTGATTAGGCCATTAATAACTACAATAGCAAGTGGTCTTTGTATCTCTGAGCCTGGACCTGTAGCAAAAAGTAGTGGTAACAGACCGAGTGCAGCAATAGTCGCCGTCATGAGAACAGGGCGAAAGCGTTTCATAGCACCTTCACGTACAGCATCTAAAATTGAGTAACCATTTTTTACAAGAAAGTTAAAGTAGTTGACTAGCACAACCCCATTAAGTACAGCAATACCTAACAATGCAATGAACCCAACTGATGCAGGAACTGAAAGGTACTCGCCACTAAAGTATAATCCTGCAAAACCTCCAATAAGGGCTAAAGGTACATTAATCATGACCAATACTGCCTGTGTTATAGACTTAAATGAGACAAAAAGCAGAATAAAAATTAGGAAAAGTGCAATGGGTACAATTATCATAAGCTTAGCAGCTGCACGTTGTTGATTCTCGAATTCTCCACCATATGTTACATAGTATCCTGCAGGCATTTTTATTTTTTTTTCAATTTGAGTTTTTACCTCTTGGACAAAACCAACTAAATCACGTCCTTCAACATTACTTTGAACAACTGTCTTTCGGTAACCATTCTCATGTTCAATTTGAACTGGTCCTGTAGTCTTTTTGAATGTTACAAAATTTATTAGTGGAACACTATTACCATCTTTTAATACATAATAAAGTGTTTTAAGGGAGTGTAGAGAGTTATGCAAGACATCTTTTCCTTTAACCATTAGATTAACACGACGCATTCCCTCTTGGACAATTCCTACTTGTGTTCCAGTTACCATTGTTTTCATAAAACTTGCAATATCTTGCTCCGTTAATCCATAATAAGCTAGTGCTTGCTGATTAAAATTAAGCTCAAAATATTGGATTCCTTCATTACTCTTTTTATATACATCACTACTACCAGGAACTTTTTCAAGAATATTTTTTATTTCTTGGGCAATGCGCTCAAGTTCATTATGATCTCCACCAAAAATATCTATTGCAAGATCTCCTCGTACTCCAGTAAGCATTTCAGAAACACGCATTTCAATGGGCTGAGTAAAGACATACTCTATTCCTGCTAGACTATCAAGAGAGTTTCTAATTTTAGTTTTTACCCAGTCCTTTGACTTAACACGCCATTCATTTATAGGTTTGAGGATAAAAAATGTATCTGTATCATTAAGACTCATGGGATCGAGTCCAAGCTCATCTGTACCCGTTCGTGCAATAATGGAGCTAATCTCTGGTACATCTGCCATTAGTTTTGTCTGAATCTTTTTGTTTACATCTATGCTTTCTTCAAGACTGAGTGATGGTAGAGTCTCAATCATTGCGATTAAAGTTCCTTCATCCATTGTCGGCATAAAAGCTTTGCCTGTTTTTGAAGCGAGGTATAATGATCCACCAAACAAAAGTATGACTATTACAAAAACAGTTCTAGTATGTTTTATAGAAAAATCAAGTATTGGTTTATAGTATTTTATTAAAGTACGAATCAATAAAGACTCTTTGTCTTGACGAATCTTCAGTATAAAGGAGCTAAGCACTGGAATCAAAGTGAGAGCAAGAATCAATGAACTAAAGAGTGCAAAGACAATACTCAGTGCCACAGGTTTAAATAATTTCCCCTCTAACCCCTCAAGTGATAATAAAGGCATAAAAACAATGATAATAATAAGTACTCCTGTAACAATTGAGGGTGCCATGTCAACTGCAGCTTTGTAAATAATATGTATTTTTCTTTCGTCTTTGTTCTTTGAATTTCCAAGTTCTGAGGTGATGTGTTCAACCATTACTACAGCCGAATCGACTAATATCCCTACAGCAATGGCAAGTCCACCCAAACTCATTAGGTTAGCACTTAGTCCAAAATAATCCATAGCTATAAAACTCATTAAGAGAGAAAAAGGCAAAATAAGCGCAACACTAAAAGCTGAAGCGAAGTTTCCTAACATGAGCACAAGCACAATGAGAATCAGGATGCTAGCTTCTATAAGTGCATTTTTAACTGTATCAGTAGCTAGGTTTACTAGATTCGAACGATCGTAAAAGATATCAATACTTGTTCCCTTGGGAAGAGTACCTTCCATTTTTATAAGCTCTTTTTTGACCTGTTTCAACACTTTTTCTGTGTTGGTACCTTTTAATCCAAGAACTAGACCTTGTACGACTTCTCCTTTCCCATTTTTTGTAGAAAAACCGGCACGTGTAAGGTAACCGACATGGACAGCAGCAATATCACTCACACTAATTACTTTACCATTAACGGATGCAACACTCAGGTGACCAATATCAAGAATATCATTAATACGTCCTACACTACGAACGAGAATGCCCTCTACCCCTTGAGTAACACGTCCAGCACCATCATTAAGATTATTTTCTTTTAATGTTGAGATAAGTTGATTAAGGGTAATTCCATATGTGCGCATAGCTTCAATATTTGGTGTTACTTGATAAGTTTTTACTTTTCCACCGAGTGCATTAACTTCTGCAACACCACTAATTGAGCGAATTTTTGGTGAGATTACCCAATCTAATAAAGAACGTTTTTCAGTTAAATTTAGTGTCTTTGATTCAATAGTAAACATCAAAATTTCACTCAAAGGAGTACTCACAGGGGCAAGTCCTCCCTCAAGATTTGCTGGTAAGTCATTGACAATGTTATTTAATCGTTCATTAACTTGTTGGCGTGCCCAATAGATATCAGTTCCCTCTTCAAAGTCAATAGAAATATCACAAATACCATATTTAGCAGTTGAGCGCATAATGGTTTGATGAGGAATGCCTAGCATCCCCATCTCTATTGGAATGACAATACGTGATTCAACTTCATCTGGTGTCATACCACTAGACTTCATAATAATTTTCACTTGAGTAGGAGATATGTCTGGAAAGGCATCCACAGGAAGATTATTATAAGATTTAATACCCAAACCTAAGATTACAAGTGCCAGCAATGATATGAACAGTCTCTGCGAAAGTGCAAAAGAAATTAACTTATCCATTACTCACCTTTTTGTAGCATATTTTGGAATATACTCGTTGTACTAATAACCATGGGTTCATTCAGGGCTGTATTATATTCAAGGTAACATGTATTTTGATCTTCAGAAATTACATTGACTTGTTGTTCATAATACACGAGACCCTTTTTTATAAAAACTATTGTACGACCTCTCTCTTGGACGACTGCCTTTTTACTGACAAGAAAAGCTTTTCCTTTAATACTAAACTTTGCTTTTGTTCTTAATCCAGCTAAAAGTTTTGCACTTTTTGGTAAAGAAAAACGTGTATATCTAGTTTGACTAAGAGGATCGAGCAATGGTGAAATATGGAGTAGTTTGGATTTTATATCCTTACCATCAATAGTTATAAGTACCTCTTGGGATGACTTGAGTATACCAGCAATAGATAAAGGTAAATTACTTTCTAGCCAGTTCTCTCCATCAACCTTAATCACAAAAAGTGCACTTGAAGGGGATACACTTTTGCCCGGTTGGATATTAACTTGAAGTAAAGTCCCACTAACAGGAGATTTTAACTGCATATTTGGAAATATAATCAATTCTTTATACAGTGTTTTAATCATTTCATCACTGGCACCATATGCCTTCAGTAGTGTTTTTGATGCAGAAAGTTTTATCTTGTCTGTTCTAACCTCTGCATCTGCCTCATTACACTCCTTTTGTGCAATTATCCCCTCTACACAAAGCTTGGATTTTCGCTCAGCTATATGTTCATGATGCATCAATTCTATAGTATCAGCAATTGCTTTTCTTTGAGCATTAATCCATTGAGTTGCTGTTAATAGTGCCAAGGATTCACCTTTTTTAACCTTGTCAAAACTCACTTTTTCAAGTTGAACAACCTGTGCCTCATAAGGTACCGAAAGAGTATGCAAAAGGTTTGGAGGAGTTGCAACCGTAATTATATATTCACCTATTGGTATGTTAGAAACCTCCTTGCCTCTAACTGTTTGAATCTGCCAGTTTTTCTCTTCTTCTGGAGTCAATGAGATTTCTGCTAAAAGTGATACACTTAGCAACACTTGTAAAATAATATATTTTTTCATAATTAATCCTTAATCTCTAAAACACTATATAATCTAAATAGTGTTTGGTAATAGTTTTTGTAATGTTTAATAAGTTGCGCTTTGAACTTCCATATTTCACGTTTGGACAAAAGATATTCTATAGCCGAGTCTTCACCTAATTGGTATCCTCTTTCAACTAAAGGCATCAATTCACCCTCGTAACGTTCTAACATAGAGTTTAGTGCTTCTATATCTTGAAATTCTTGTTGTAATCGTTTTTTTAAAAGTGCAATCTTTGATGATTTTTGCAGTTGAATCCCTTCTCTCTCGTATGTAAAAGCACTCTTTTTATATAATGCCGCTGCACGATTCTCTTTATTAATTGAGCTGGTAAAGCTCAAAGGTATGGATAATCCAAGAATAAATCTATTTGTATTTAGTTCTTCTTGGTAAGAGGCAGAAAGTGTAAATGAGTCAAACATTGTGTTAAATCGATTAAAATCACTTTCAACACTTTGAATTTTTTTATTTAATGACTGCACTTGAAGTGAGTCTTGTGTATTGTTTAAAGTTAATCTTTCTATAACTTTATAAGTGTCTTGACAAGAAAGTGGTTTATTCTGAAAAATAGGCAAGAGAATGGTAGATTGTAAATTATTACGAGAAATTTTCTCTTCACTTCTATAATGTTTATACTCGTTTTTAAGACGATCCAATTCAATTTGCAGCTGTAAGAGTTCTTTCTTTGAGATTTCTCCATATCTATATGCTTTTTCTTTTTTAAGATATAGGGTTTTAAAAGCTTCATAAGATGTTTTATATTGTTTGATGGCCTTTTGATCAAGGCAGCTAATATGATACAGTAAGCGTACATTATTTTTTAAAAGTAAAAAACTATGTTTCAGGTTTAAGATTTTAGCATCACTTTCATAACGAGCAGACTTTAAGAGACTCTTTTTTACACTGGGATGCATGAAACTTTGTTGAATCCCTACCTTATATTCATATCCAGACTCAGCAAAATCAGGGCTTGTGTAGGCTTCTTCGGCAGATATCTGAAGTGCTTTTCTTGATGAGTTTGCATTATTTTCTGCATTATAGGCATCTTGATATTCTTGAATTGATTTTGCCATGGGATGCTCATATCTGAGTTTTTGCAAAATATTATTTAGACTAATCGATGATGCCTGTAAAAAAACTGTAAATGTGAGTATAAAAAACAAGGACTTCATTTACATTCCTTAGTACTAGGGTTTACGGTATAGCATTTGATTATTATTTTGGAAATTAAATTTTTCATTGTAACCTTTTTTACATTGCATGCGTCATTACATATTTATATATGCATAGAGCTATGTTTATTGTATTTTTTATTTTGTTATAGGTATTGTTAAAAAAGTGAGTTATACGATGGGAGGTTTGAAAAAATTAAAGTCATTCCATGAAAGAGTTGGTTTTTCGCATGTAAAAATTGATTGTCTCTTTGGTATGTTCGGAAAAAAAAATGATTCTGCTAGAAGCAATGTAATATGATATTTATAGTGAACATCATGAAAATCAAAGTCTGTATCTGAAGCAGACATTTCAAGTTCAGTTACATACTCCTGCACTGAATGCTCATCATCATGTAATAAAAAAGTATAATCATGAACAATTGAATAGTTCATTGCAATTAATAACAGGATTAACCAGATTTTTTTTGATTTCATATGTGAATTGTACTGTAATAAACTTAACAAAAAGTAATATATTTTTGGAGAGAATTGCCTCAAAGAACTTTTATTACTCCTTAGTCCTCAGAGAGTTTATATTTCATCATTCTTCCATGCAATAATAGCATCGGATAGGTTCTCAAAACTATCTGCTTTGCCAATGATAAAAATTTCATCAAAAACATAACACATAACTCGTGTATTTGGTTCGAGCAAAAAAACTGCATACTCATCATTATTTTTCTTATTTACAGAGAGAACACGCATTTCATCAACCGTGTCGCCAACTTCTATAATAGCATCATATTCAGCATTTGTTAGTTTTTTACCATCACTTAGGTAGTTGTTCATACTTATATCCTTTTACTTAGAAGTTTTAATTAATTTTTTTATTGTAAAATCTATTTTAGCAAAAGGAAGTAAAAAAATGAACATTGCAAAGAATATAACGGACTTAGTAGGTAATACGCCATTAGTGAGATTAAACACTCCCTCAGAATTAAGTGGAGCTGTAATTTTAGGTAAATGTGAGTTTATGAATCCTACAAGCTCAGTAAAAGATAGAATAGGTCTTAATATGATTCGTCGTGCCCTAGAGTCAGGTCTTATAAAAGAGAATACAACTATCATAGAGCCGACAAGTGGTAACACAGGTATTGCCCTAGCTGCAAACTGTGCAGCACAAAATTTAAAACTTATACTCACTATGCCAGAGTCTATGAGTATAGAGAGAAGAAATCTTTTAAAAGCTTTAGGTGCACAACTTGTATTGACTCCAGGTGCAAAGGGTATGAATGGGGCTATAGCAAAAGCAAAAGAGATTCAAGAGTCTACAAAAGACTCAATTATTCTTCATCAGTTTGAGAATCCTTCAAATTCTGAAATTCATGAGCTAACAACAGCAGTAGAATTACTGCGTGACACCGATGAAAATATAGATGCTTTTGTCGCTGCTGTAGGTACTGGAGGGACTATTACAGGAACAGGTAAAGTACTAAAAAAGCATATAGCAGATATTCAAATTATAGCGGTTGAGCCTCTAAATTCAGCTGTTCTCTCTGGAGAGGCTCCCTCACCACATAAAATTCAAGGAATTGGTGCTGGTTTTATTCCTAGTATCTTAGATACAACTGTTTACTCTGAAGTGATTAAAGTAAGTAATGAAGATGCTATTGCTACGGCAAAAATGTTAGCAAAAAAAGAGGGTCTTATAGTTGGAATTTCTGCTGGTGCAAATGTGTGGGCAACTATGCAAGTAGCTTCGCGTCCAGAATTTTCTGGTAAAACTTTAGTTACTGTACTTTGCGATACAGGAGAGAGATACTTAAGTACTGAACTCTTTAGTGAATAAAAAATATTTAGAAAGCATTAAAGTAATCGATGGTGAAATTTTTCACCTTCAATGGCATCAATCACGAGTTGATTCGGTATTTAACTCTTTGTCATGTAAGAGTCTATTTCTTCTCAAAGAAATTATAAATCCTCCTGCACATGGACTTTACCGTTGTAGAGTTATTTATGATGCTTTGCATGTAGAAGTAAGTTATATACCTTATATAAAACGCTCTATTAAAACTTTAAAACTTGTTCATAATGATACGATTGAGTATTCTAAAAAGTATGCAAATCGAGAGTTATTAGAAGAACTTTATTTATTGCATGAGCATTGTGATGATATCCTTATAGTAAAAAATAATTATGTTACTGATACAACTATTGCTAATATTGCCTTTTTTGATGGAGTAAAATGGTTTACTCCAAAACATCCACTTTTATGTGGAACAACACGAGCAAGATTTCTTTATGAAAAAAAAATATTTGAGAAAAATATTACTCCAGCAGATATAAAAACATTTAAAAGAGTAGCCCTAATGAATGCAATGATAGATTTTGATATAATTACGGAAGATAATTGTGAGGATATAATTTGTTAGAAAATGTAATCGATGAGAAAGGTTTTGCTCATATAATGAAAAATAGTATACAGGATGTTATAATCCACTTTTTTGAAAAAGAGCAAAATTTTGGTATTTTATGTAAGATTGAAGAAGTTGAATTTAATCCTATGCTTCCACAAAGCATTAACGATGAATTTCGTCCATTAACTCTATTTTTTTTAGCAGGGTATACTTTTGACACTGCTAAAATTGATGGTGATGATTTAATTTTTGAAGCTGGTTTTGGAAGTGATAATTTTGGGAGTGTGGTAACAGTTCCACTTTTGAGTATTATACAAATTATTATAGATGAAACACCAGTATTTATTAACTTGAGCATTTATAAAGAGAGAAAAGAGCCTCAAAAAGTAGCAGAAGGCGACAAAGGAGTAAAGGATTCTATGGCATCTTTTTTAAATAATCCAGAAAACTCTAAATTTTTAAAGTAACCTCTACCCTTTTTAGACTTTACTAAAAGAGAGGAGATAGTTGACAACATTACCAACAAAAGCATCATGTTTTCTTTCTTTGAGGTATGCTATATAAAAGTGTCTTGATATTTTATGGTTTTTAAGTTTTGCCTCAAATAAGCTTCCTTTTTCAAGTTCAGGTTTGATAACATGGCGTGACATAATAGAGACTAAAGGTCGAGGTGCATTTTTATCTGCATTACTGATAGACTCTTTTATGGCTGTTGGACTTGCAAGAACCCCAATAACATTAAAATGATCACACTGAACATTCATCTCTTCAAAGACTTCCGATGTGAGTTTTCTTGTATGTGAGTCTTCATTTCTGCAAACCCAATCAAACTCTAATAAATCATCAGCATTAAGATTTTTTTTAAGTGGTTGATTGGAAAATACTACTAATTCATCCTCTACCCATTCTCTATAGATAATACCATCTTTAAATACAGGAGATTCTATAAGTGCTACATCTATTTTTTTATCTTCAAGGTTATCTATAATATTACAAGAGACATCAACATTCATAAAAACTTCATTATCAATTCTTTTTTTAATCTCTCCAAGATAGTTTGGGAGTATATAATTTCCAATGGCAAATGACGAACCCATAACAAAAGTGAACTCTTTATTAATTATTTTAAGGAGCTCTTTTTCACTGCTTTGTATAGCTTTCTCCAATCTTGTTGCAATTCTATATAAATCTTCGCCCTCTTTTGTAAGTACAATACCATTTTTCTTTCTGTCCACAATTTTAGTATCAAGGTAATCTTCAATAAATTTTATTTGTTGTGTTACAGCAGGTTGAGAAATCCCTAATTTAGCGGATGCTTTAGAAAAACTTTTCTCTTTAATAACCATCAAAAATGTTTGTAACTTTGCAAAATCTTTTAACATAATAATTCCTATAAGTAAATATAATATTGAAATTATAACTCATAATTATAATTAAATCAATAGGTCTATTATAATTTAGCACAATTTAGATATAATAAATCAATAAGAACTTCAAGTAAAATTTAAATAGTGGTAATTATGAAAAAAATATTTAGCAGATTAAATGAATCTCAGTCAAATGCTGTTAAACAGACGGAAGGTCCTGTTTTAATTTTAGCAGGAGCAGGGAGTGGAAAAACCACAACAATTATATCTCGCCTTGCTTATCTTATTGAAGTTGTTGGTATTCCCGCATCAAATACATTAACCTTAACATTCACAAATAAGGCTGCAAAAGAGATGAAAGAACGCTCTTTATCAATGATGCAAAACATCGCTTACCCACCACTTTTATGCACATTTCATAAGTTTGGATTACTCTTTTTAAAATTTAATATCCATCTTTTAGGAAGAGAAAATAATTTTGTTGTTATGGATACCGATGACAAAAAGAAAATTATTAAAAAAATCAATTCTGAACTTCCAACTCCTCTCATCGCAAGCGAAATCTCACGCTATAAAAACTCACTTCTTACACCTGATGATGCTTATAAGCAAGCAGAACTCTTTAACTATAAACAAATTGCAGAAGTATATAGAAAATATGAACTTTATTTAGAAGAAAACAATTTAGTTGACTTTGATGATTTAATTGCTTTGACTTATAAGCTTTTAAATGAGAATCCAGCGCTTGCTAAAGTAACATCACAAAAATATCAGTATATTATGATTGATGAGTATCAAGATACAAATGAGTTACAATTGAAGTTAATTCAAAAACTGTGTACAACACATCAAAATATCTGTGTTGTTGGGGATGATGATCAGAGTATTTATGGATGGCGTGGAGCACATATACGAAATATAATGGAATTTGATCAAGATTTTCTTGGAACAAGTACTTTTAAATTAGAGGAAAATTATCGTTCTCGTAAACCTATTTTAAAAGTGGCAAATGCTCTTATAGAACATAACCGTTCTCGTTTAGGTAAAAAACTTATTTCAACTCGTGGTGATGGAGAAGAAATTACTGTTTTAAACTCTATAGATGAAAATGAAGAGGCAAGAAAGATTGCTATTAAAGTGAAAAAACTTCTCGACTCTGGTACTTCGGCTAGAGAAATAGCCATACTTTATCGTGTAAATGTACTTTCACGTTCCATTGAAGAAGGACTGAATCGTGCTGGAATTGCTTATAAACTTGTAGGCGGTTTACGGTTTTATGACCGTGCAGAGATTAAAGATTTAATCTCTTATATTCGTGTAATTACAAATCATCATGATGATTTTTCATTTAAACGTATAGTAAATAAACCAAAACGTGGACTTGGAAAAGCAAGTGTTGATAAAATAGAACTTGCGGCTCATGAGCAAGGTAGTTCCATCTTTGAGTATCTTAAAAATGCTGATATTACGACCTTAGAATCATTAGTGAGAAAGAAAAATTCGATAACTTTAAAAAAATTTATAAAAGATATAGAGTCAGTTGGAAAAACTGCAGAAGAATCAACATATCAATTTATAGATATTTTAGAAGATACATTTCATCTCAAAAATATCTATAAAGGGATGCAAGATGAGTCTGAAAGAGTTTTGAATATGGATGAATTTTATGGGCTTTTCCGCGATTTTGTGAAAAAATCTCCTGAGAGCTCTTTAGATGAATTTTTAAATGAACTTACCTTGCAGAGTGAACAGGATCAGGTTGAAGGGGAATCTATCTATATGATGAGTATTCATGCAAGTAAAGGTTTAGAGTTTGAGCATGTTTTCATTATAGGTATGGAAGAGGGATTCTTACCACTTGTTGGGGATGGAAGTGACTTAGAAGAAGAGCGACGTTTAGGGTATGTTTCTATGACAAGAGCAAAAGATACTCTAAGTCTCTCTCATGCAGGAAGTAGATTTTATAAGGGTAGAAGAAGTGACTTGCAAAAGAGTCGTTTTTTTAACGAAGCAGGACTATGTGAAGGCTCTCTAATAGTTGAAAAAAATACAGTTTTTAAAAAAGGTGACTTAGTCCGTCATAAAATTTTTGGTACAGGACGTATTACTGGTGTAAGTAAAGCAGGAAGAGAGTTTAAACTAAATATAAATTTTGCAGGAACATCACGTGATATTCTCGCATCATTTGTAGAGAAGTTATGAATTCTCTTTTTGTTGCATATAAACCATCAGGAATTGGCTCAAACTTTTTTTTGAGTCAACTCAAACGAAAATATAATCAAAAAAAAGCTGGTTTTTCCGGTACACTAGACCCCTTTGCAAAAGGAGTTTTACTCATAGGTTTTGGAAGCCATACAAAACTTTTTCGTTTTTTAAATAAAGCTCCAAAAGTTTATAGAGCAACTTTATGGTTAGGAGCAAAGAGTGACTCCCTTGATACAGAAATGATAGAAAATGTAGAGATACTTGAAGAGTTTAAAGAGAGTGATATCATTAATGCTGTAGAGTCTCTTAAGGGAGAACTTGAGTATGAACCTCCTATATTTAGTGCAAAACGCATTAATGGGCAACGAGCTTATGATTTGGCACGGGCTGGTAAGGATTTTCGTTTAAACAAAATCAATTCAAGTATATATGAAATAAAATTATTACACTATTGCCACCCTTTTGTTACTTTTGAAGCAAAGGTGAGTGAGGGTACATACATACGTTCATTAGGACGTTTAATAGCAGATCAACTAGGTGTAGCTTATGGAAGTTTAAGTGCATTGCAAAGGCTTTGTGAAGGGCAATTTTTGTATGATAATGAAAAGAAACTTGATATAAAGAAATCTTTAAATATTAAACAGAACTATTATTTAGGTGATACAAAAAATATTGAATATGGAAGAGTTCTTGCTTTAAGTGATTTAAAGATTCAAGTCCCCGGAACATATTGGCTTGATAACGGAGAAAATATCTCTGTAATTACTCTATATGAAACAGAAGTAAAATATGAATTAGGTAGGATTGAATGTTAGTATTAGCAAGAAAAATTGATGAATCAATTATCATTGGAGATAATATCGTTGTAAAGGTCATATCGATAGAAAATGGTGTGGTAAAACTTGGTATTGATGCTCCAAAAAATATTTCAATCATAAGAGATGAGTTGATAGAAGAGGTTAAAAAGAATAATATCGCTGCTGCAAAAAGTGTTGATGAAACTGTTTTAGATTCTTTGAGTAAAATTTTATCGAAGTAGAATAATGAAAAAGTATAAGGCATATGCAAAGGTCAATATTTTTTTAAAAATAACAGGCATACGAGGAAATTATCATGAGATAATATCACGTTTTATGCGAGTGCAGACTCTTTATGATGAACTAGAGTTTGTCAAAAAAGAGGAGACTGATGCAAAAGTCAATGAATTTAAAATTATAGGTGATTTCTCTTGTAAGACAGAACAAAATACTATTTTTAAAGCATATTTTCTTCTCAAAGAGTTTACCGAGTCTCATAAACTAGAGGAGTTAATGCAACGATATGCCATTAAAGTTACAAAAAACATACCAACATTCGCTGGTCTTGGTGGAGGGAGCAGTGATGCTGCAACATATCTAAAAATGTGTAACTCAGTACTTGATTTAGGTTTAAGTTTGAATGAATTAGCCTTAATAGGCTTAAAAGTTGGAGCCGATGTTCCTTTTTTTATTTACGGATATGATAGTGCAAATGTAAGTGGAATAGGGGAGGTTGTTGAAGAGTTTAAAGAAGAGTTCCTAAACATTGAGATATACACTCCAAAAATAGAGATAAGCACAGCTGTGGTTTACAAAGCATACAGAGAAAACTTTTTTAATAAAAAAGATGCTATCCAAATAGAAATATTAAAACACATAAGCTCTTTAGAAGCACTAAAAAAGATGAGTGCAGATGAAGCAAATGATCTTTTTAAACCAGCTTTACAAGAGTATAAAGATTTGAAAAATTACTATAAAAATGGTTATTATTTTAGTGGTAGTGGTAGTAGCTTTTTTAAAATCGTACAAGATTGAAAATATAATCTTTTTTGGTTGTCTACTGTAAGACAACTTAACTCTTAGAATCCTGAAATAAATATCTATCGTCAATTCCTCATCTCTCATCAAAGCACTTTTCTTGATAAAAGTCTATTTAAAATATTTTTCATTGTAATATAATGCAAACTTAGGAGTTTGAAAAATGAAAAATTATTTGTTGTTTAGCTTTGTTGTGACCATTATAACTTTGATTATCATATTATCTCTTCCAAATCTATTACCAGTACGAAAATTGAAAATATATAACAGTGATAATGAACTAAGAAAAGATGCTCTTGCCAAAGGTATGCTTAGCGTTCCCAAAGATTATAAAGAACTCCTCAAAATAAAAGATAACTATAAATTAACTCGTGAAAAAATTGCTTTAGGAAAAGAGTTATATTTTGATACAAATCTCTCGAAAAATAGTGATATAAGCTGTGCAACTTGCCATGTTATAAGTAAAGACAAAAAATATCACAATAATGCTATATTAAATGGGCTCTCTAGTGCTGATAGCATTGATGAAAGAAAAAACTGTATTGCTTGTCATTTAAGAGATGAAAGTGGTGTTGATAGGTTTTCTAATGCGATAGGAGAAGATGCTAAAGAAGACCCTTTCCATTTAAATACAATGACAATTTTGAACTCCTCACTAGCAAAAAATTTAACTTGGAGTGCAAAAAATATAAGTGTTGAAGATGAAGCTGGATTTAGCATAACATCCATATATAAAATGAATATGCCATCAAGTCTACTTGTAAAAAGATTAAAAAACAGTAATATATATGTAAAAAAATTCAACAAGGCATTTAAAAATAATTCTGGTACTGATGCTGTTAATTTTTTAAATATACAACAATCAATTGGTGCATATGTACGTACTCTTTTAACTCGTGGAGCTTACGATAAATTTTTAGATGGTAATAATAGTGCCATAAGTGCTACCGCAAAAAAAGGTCTAGCAGATTTTATAAACCTTGGATGTAAAGGCTGTCATGTTGGTATGAGTGTTGGTGGTCAAGTTATAAAAAAATTTCCTCTAAAAGCTTTTTTTAGTATTGAGGCATTAAATTTTAAAACTCCATTTGTATCGTCAAATGATGATTTTCCTTTTGAAAATATTGGTGGCTTTTTAGGTAAGGATAACAGGCACCTTTTTAGAGTTCCAATTTTAAGAAATGTAACAAAGACATCTCCATATTTTCATAATGGAAGTGTCCCAAAGATAAGAGAAGCTGTTAGTATTATGGGTAAACATCAACTTGGGATAGAGCTAAGTGATACTCAAATCGATGAACTAGTGGCATTTCTAAAAACTCTTGAGGGTAACATAGTTGATTATTCAAAGGATGGGAAATAGATATGGCAGGAATCTATATAAAAATATTTATGATTATAATGTTTATAACGGGGATATTGTTGTGGAATTTATTTAATATTAGCTGGAAATATTATAATGCTTTACAAGCTTTTCATATTTTAGGTTCACTAGTTATTATGTTAATATTAATCATTCCTTTTGTTCATCGGCATGTTTATATATATGGTGTAAAAAAGAAGGTAAAAAGTATAAATGGCTGGTTTTTAGGATTTATTTTTTTATTAATTACTGTTAGTGGTTTTTATCTCTTTATAGTTGGAAATCGTGGAGGTGATATATATGGAAATTACTCTTATTATCTCCATTTATATGGTTCTTTTATATTGATGTTTTTATTTTTTTATCATATTAAAAAATCAAATACAAAGTATGTAGAGCTCATACTAGTATTGACAGTAAGCTTTTATCCTCATCTGTTAAAAGCTTATAAAACTAAATTAATTTTATTAAAAATTGATAATAATATAAGCAAATATCATAATGAAGATTGGACTTCCTCCGCAAAATGTAAAGTTTGTCATAATGATATTTTTAATCAATGGGCAGACTCAAATCACAAAAATTTAGTAGATTCAAATCCATACTATATGGTTATGGAAGGATTAGCTGGAGAAGTTGAGGGAGATGAGTTTAGACAATGGTGTATGGGATGCCATAATCCAAGTGCAGTTACAACAGGGTTGAAAAAATCTACTCATAGGATGCATAGAAATTTTTTGGCAAATACTCTTTTTGAAAAAGGAGCTCAAACTCTTCAAGATGATTTTAAGCATCATAAAAATTCCAGACTTGAAGAGGGTGTCTCTTGTGTGGCTTGTCATAGAATTACAAAGATTGATAGTTATGGAAATGCCTCTTATACAATAGATTTGAATCGAAAAAAATATGCTTTTGAAGATAGTAAGTCAGACACAGGGCAGTGGTTATCTCAAAAGTTTATAAATTCAAAACCAAAGATACATAAACAGAGCTATTCAAAAAATATTTACAAAAAAAGCAGCTATTGTGCCTCTTGTCATGATGAAACATCACCAAAGACAGGAAAAAAGATAGTTTCTACCTTTGAAGAATGGAAGAAATCACCATACAATGATGCAAAAAATCCTCAAAAACATAAAGATTGTGTTGATTGTCATATGACAAATTTAAAAGATGGTAAATTTACTCCACTAAAAGGCACTTCTACTAGTGGTGGAGAAATTAAAAAAGATATTAAAGTTCATTATTTTTCAGGTTCAAACTATTTTTTAGCTGGACTGAAAAATAAAAAGAACAGAGAACAAACAATTCAACTACTTCGTACTTCAGCTAAACTTGATGTAGATATTAAAAACAATCAGGTTGAAGTCGGAGTTAAAAATGTAGGTGCTGGACATAGTTTACCTACAGGTGTGGCAGATTTTAGAGAGTTATGGCTAGATATAACTCTTAAAAATAAAGATGGTGAGATTATCTTTAGTAGTGGAAAATTAAAAAAAAATGGTAACTTAGGCAAAGATGCAAGACCTTTTATGAAAGTGTTTGGAGATAAAGATGGCAAACCGGTTGGCTTGTTATTTTGGAGATATGAGAAATTATTGAGTGATACACGGATTAAAGCAGGACAAAGAAGAGTTTTAAAATATAATATTAAAGATAAAAAAAAGATAAAATACCCTCTACATATAGTTGTAAAACTAAATTTTAGAATTTATCCGCAGTGGGTAACAGATGCTGTACAAAAGATGTATCCACAGCTTCCAAGCCCAGATGTGATTGTTTTAAATAAAGTAATTAAAAGCTTTTAATAGCTCAATGTAAGGGATGCTACTTTCTCGTGGTATAATATCTAAAAAACTTTAAAACAATATAGATAAAAAGAAGAATAAATAATGGGTGAAACAATAGCAAAAAACAAAAAAGCTTATCACGACTACTTCATTGAGGAGAAGTTTGAGGCTGGACTTGTTTTGACTGGTAGTGAAGTGAAAGGGATTCGCGCACATCGAGTGAACCTCAAAGATAGTTTTATTAAATTTGTAAAAGGCGAGCCGACACTTTTTAATGCTCACATCGGACGTTTAGAGACAACACACCGTTTTTATGGGCATGAAGAGAGGGGTTCACGTAAACTACTTCTGCATAAAAAACAGATAGAAAAAATGCTTAAAGCTGTAGACCGTGATGGTTATACTATAGTTCCTATACAACTCTATTTTAATGATAGGAACCTTGCAAAAATACAGATAGGCATAGCCAAAGGAAAACAACTTCACGATAAACGCCAAGATTTAAAAGAGAAAGACCAAAAACGTGATATCGCTCGTGCAATGAAGGATTATTAATGAAGATTCTTTTTTTTATGTTTATGTTCTTTTCTACTGTAATTGCATTTACTTTGAGTGATGTAAGAGTGAATAACTTTAAGGTAGCTAATGGAAAAACAGCACTTATAGAATTTAATAAGAGTGAAAATATAGAGTATAAAAGTGTTGAAGTAGGTAAAAAAAGTTTTAAAATTTTTGAGAACCCATTAGATAAAAGTAAAGATTATGTGCTGATTCCTTTTAGTTACTATGAAAAAGCACAAAACAGGACTCTCTATATAAAGTATAAAGAGCATCAAAAAGTAAAAATTGAGGCTATCCTTTTAGAAGTAATAAATGGAGAGTATGAAAAAGAGGAAATTCATGTAGATGACTCTAAAGTAAATCCCAAGAGTAAAGCAGTTAAGAGAAGAATTGCTAAAGAATATACTGAGGCCATGAAGATTTATGGCACAATTACACCACAGAGTTATTTAAATAAAAAATTTATAGAACCACTTAATAGTAAAATTACGAGTGCCTTCGGTAAAGCAAGAGTCTACAATGGTTCTTTAAAAGGCTACCATAGTGGTACAGATTTTAGAGCTAAAATGGGAACTCCTATCATTGCTGCAAATGATGGAAAAATTGTTTTGGTGGAAAAAAGATTTTATTCAGGTGGTACAGTTATTATAGACCATGGAGAAGGAATTTATACTTGTTATTTTCATATGAGCAAATTTAGTGTTAAAGAGGGTATATTTGTAAAACGAGGTGAAATTTTAGGACTTTCAGGAAAGAGTGGACGTGTAACAGGACCTCATTTGCATTTTTCCGCTAGAATAAATAAAGTACAAGTTGACCCTCTTCAACTTATTTCATTAATGAATAACAACTTATTAAAAGGTAAAAATAAATGACAATTTTTCAACTTCTTATGCTTGGTGCTTCAGCATTTTTTGCATATAAAATATATGAACATATACAAAAACTTAAAGATCCACAAGAAAATAATGATTTAGAGCAGAGTTCTCAAGATTCACAAAGAACAGCTGAGGCATTTTCAACATTTGATTCAAGCTCTCTTATCGATAAGGCAGATGATGAACTTCAAAATGGTAATTTAGATAAGGCACTTGCAATATATAGCGAAGCAAATATAAAAGAACCAAAGAATAGTGAAACACTTTTTAAAATGGGATATGCACTTGGACTTCAGCAGAGAGATGAAGAGGCACTAGAGTATTATAAAGAGGCTTTAGAGTTAGATAAAAACAATCCATTTACACATCTTGAAATGGCAAGAATTTATAAAAAAGATGCTGAATATGCATCAGCGAGAACACATCTCAATGCCGCTTTAGAGATAGATTCTGAGTTTACACAAGCAAAAGATGAGTTAGAAATATTAAACAAAGAACATTAAAATGAAGATATTGGAAATTTATGAGTATCTCAATAGACTCTCACCCTTTGAGCTACAAGAGAAGTGGGATAACTCTGGTCTTTTGATTGGTGACTTTCAAGAAGAGATTTCATTAATTTCTTTGAGTATTGATGTAGATGAAAAGTTGATAGATTCATTAGAAGAAAATACTCTGCTTATTACGCATCACCCTATTATCTTTGGTGGACTTAAACAGCTAGAGTTTTCAAAATATCCTGCTAATTTAATACAAAAAATGATAAAGAAAAATATTTCAAATATTGCAATGCACACAAATTTTGATCAAACGCACCTCAATGAGTATGTAGCGACTGAGATATTAGGGTATAAAGTAATAAAAAAAGATGGTTTTGTAGCATATTTAGAAGTTGATGAAGCATTTGATTCATTTGCAAAAAAAGTATCTTCTGCATTTGGTTTAAAATGTGCAAGAACTGTAAAATGTTCTTCTCGTGTAAAAAAAGTGGCTTTAACTACAGGTTCAGGGTGCTCTTTGATGCGAAGTTTGGATGCAGATTGTTTTTTAACCGGAGATGTAAAATATCATGATGCAATGGAGGCAAAAAGTATAAATTTATCTTTAATTGACATAGGTCATTATGAAAGTGAGCACTTTTTTGCACAAATATTAAGAAATCATTTGAAAAATTTAGGTTTAAAAGTTATAATTGCATCATCAGAAAACCCATTCACATATCTTTAAGTATATTTTAGTAGCAATGGACAAGTAAAATTCCCTAAAGGACACCAATGAACAACCACCTTCAACAGCTTGTAGATTTATCTTTTGTAGATAAAGACATAGATGCATTTGAGCCTCAAATAGAAGAAGCAAACTCTAGTTATGAAGCGGCTCTTGCAAAAACAAAGAGCATTGAGACTGATATTGAAAATTTAAGTACAGAAATTAAAGATGAAGAGCTTAAAAAATCGAAAAATGAACTTCACCTCTCAGAACTCTCCGCAAAACTTACTGAAAACTCTAAAAAATCTTCAGAAATAAAAACAGAGCGTGAGATGAAATCTTTACAGCTTGAAGAAGAGATTGCAAAAGAGCAAGTAACTTTTGCAAATGAAGAAATAGAGAGACTTGAAAAAATTATCGAGTCTAAAAAAGAGCAAATTGAAGTTGCTCAAGCATCACTACTTGAGTTGTCATCAAACTTAGAAAGAGTAAAAGCAGATGTTGATGCAAAATTAATAACGATTAATAGTGATAGACAAGAAGTATTTGTTACAAAAGAAAAACTTTTAGGCGAAATGAATCAAAAAGGTCTCGCTTTTTATCAAAAAATTCGTAGATGGGCTAAAAATACAACTGTTGTTCCGGTAGAGGAGCAAGCATGCATGGGTTGTCATATGATTATAGGCGACAAAGTGTATGCTGATGTCATAAAGGGTGAAGATATCACAACCTGTCCTCACTGTGGTAGAATTCTGTTTATGAAGCCTATCGAAGAGTAGGTTTGAAACCCTTTTCTATACTTTATTATATTGTAAGTGTAGTGCTTTTGTTTGTAGCACTACCACTTCTAATATATTTATCGTTTACAAAGAAGTATAAAGAGTCTATTCCCTCACGTTTTTTTCTTTTTAAAAATCCAACTTTTACAACAACTGATGCTATCTGGTTCCATGTTTGCTCATTGGGTGAAGCAAGAGCCTTAAAACCACTTTTAGAGTTATTACATAATAAAAAAGTTCTTATAACAACTATTACACATACTGGCCAGACTCAAGCAAAAAAGTATGATGCACAGGTGAGATACCTTCCTTATGAAGCATTTTTGCCATTTTGGATTAAAAAACAGAAAATAGTTGTTGTGCTAGAAGCTGAATTTTGGTATTTACTTTTTGCAGTAGCCTCAGCCAAAGGAGCTAAAGTAGTCTTGTTAAATGCAAGGATATCTGACAAGAGTGTAAATAAGTATTTACAATTTTCTTGGTTTTATAAAAAGTTACTGTATTATGTAGATACTGTATATGCTCAAAGTGAAGTGGATAAAAATCGTTTTTTAGCTCTTGGGGCGAAAAAAATCGAAGTTATTGGCAATATAAAACTTGCTGGAAAAATTATAAAAACAAAAGAGTATAGTAAACCTAAAGAGAAACTGATAGTCGCGGGGAGTACTCATTCTGGAGAAGAGCAGAGTATTTTGAATGCTTTTGTAGAGTATAAAAAAGTTTCAAATTCTAAACTCATGATTGTTCCACGGCATCCTGAGAGATTTGAGGAAGTGTATATTTTAATGCAGGAGTATGCAAAAAAATATGCTTTAACACTCTCACGTTTTTCACAAACTAAAGAGCTAGATACAGAGATGATACTTTGTGATATGATGGGTGAGCTAAATAATATTTATGCCATTAGTGATATTGCAATATTAGGTGGAGCATTTAGAGAAGATGTTGGTGGACACAATCCTCTTGAACCAGCATTTTTTGGATGCAAAATAATCACAGGTAAGCATTTCTTTCATCAAAAGGAGCTTTTTAAGTATGTACATCATGTCCAGTATGTTTCACCTGATTATATACATAAGGCACTAATAGAAGCACAAAATCTTCCTCCATCAATGGTAGAGGAGACAATAGATTTAAAGCCTATTGTAAATAAAATACTCGAAAATTGATAGCACAAATAAATCAAGTGTTTATAAAATAAATTAAAGGAAAGTACATATTATGGCGACAGATAAAGCGTATAAAATTCTTGCTCAGCAAGAGGGAATTTCTAACAATAATGCAAAGTCAATGATAGACCGTGGGCTAGTGTATGTTGGAAATAAAAAAGTAATGATTGCTCGTGGAGAGTTAAATGAAGACACAAAGTTTAGAGTGATTAAAGTAGAACGGCCTAAACCTATATTTGAGAATGATGACATTGTTGTTGTGGATAAACCAGCATATATTAACTCAGATGAGATAGAACGCCAATTTAAACCAGCTGTGCTCCTTCATAGACTTGATCGTGAGACAAGTGGTGTTTTGATGCTTGTCAAAAATGAAGAGTTTCGTGAAAAAGCTATTCAAGAGTTCAAACAAGACAAGGTTTACAAAGAGTATATAGCTTGGGTTGAGGGTATTATGAGCGAGCCAATAGAGGTTGATAAAGGTATTACAACTCAAAAGAAAAATAACAAAGCATATTCAAATGTATCTCCTAAGGGGAAACCTGCTCGTAGTGAATTTTTTCCAGACCTAGTAAGTGCAAATAAAACTAAAATAAAATGTATTATTCATAATGGAAGAACACACCAGATACGTGTACATTTACGCTATATAGATCACTCTATAGTTGGTGATGAACAGTATGGTGGACGTCGTTCAAAACGTGTAATGCTTCATGCACATAAAGTAAAGCTCTTGGGTATGGAGTTTGTATCACCAGAGCCAAAAGAGTTCATTCATTTCCAGTAAACTCTTGTAATGCAAGCAACTAAAATAAAAAAAGATGTAAAGAGTTTAAAAAAGCGGCTAATCAAGTCTAAGGTCTATTGAGGGCTTGCTACCTTTGCTCAAGCTATAAAACTTAAAGAAACTTTCAAGCTATACTAAGATATAATTCGCAACTTTTTATACCTAAAATTAGAGGGAAATATATGTTTGATACTTTAACAGACTCGTTTACAAATGCCATAAAAAAGATTCGTTTCCATGATGATGAAAAAGCACTTACTAAAGCATTAAATGAGCTCAAAAAAAATCTTTTAAAAGCGGATGTTAACCACAAAGTAGTAAAAGAGTTACTTGAAAAAGTTCAAAAACTCACTAAAGAAAAAGGTATAGGCAAAGATCAGTTTTTAGAAGCACTTCGCATCTCTTTATATGACTTACTAGAAGTAGGAGGAAATAAAGGTTTTGTATTTGCTCCAAACCCTCCTACAATTATACTTATGACTGGTCTTCAAGGTTCTGGAAAAACTACTACTACTGGTAAACTTGCTACTTATCTTAAAGGTAAGCAGAAAAAAGTGCTTATTGTTGCAGCCGATTTACAGCGTTTAGCAGCAGTAGAACAGCTCCGCCAAATTACAGCTCAAATAGAAGTAGAACTTTATGAGGATGAAGAGACAAAAAATCCTGTAGAAGTTGTAAAGTCAGCACTTAAGTATGCAAACTCAAAGATTTTTGATGTAGTCCTCATAGATACAGCTGGACGTTTAGCGATAGATGATGAGTTAATGGGCGAACTTAGTGAAGTCAAAGAAGTAGCACAACCTGATGAAATTTTTTATGTAGCAGACTCTTTGACTGGTCAAGATGCTATAAGAACGGCAACAACATTTAAAGAAAAAATTGGTATTGATGGTGTGATACTTTCAAAATATGATGGAGATTCTAAGGGTGGAGTAGCACTTGGTCTCTCTTCTCAAGTGCAAGTACCACTTCGTTTCATCGGTATGGGCGAAAAAATGGAAGACTTAGAAGTTTTTTTACCTGAACGCATAGTCAATCGACTTATGGGTTTTGGAGATATCGAAGGACTTGCTGAAAAAACTGCTAATGTCATTGATGAAAAAAAGGCAAAACAGCTTACAAAAAAGATACAAAAGGGTAAATTTAACTTTAATGACTTTTTGGAACAGATGGAATCTATGAAAAAAATGGGTTCTATGAGCTCTATTATGGGAATGATTCCAGGTATGGGAAATATGTCCAAGGCAATTAAAGATTTTGACTTTGAAAGCTCCGGTGAGCTTAAAAATATTAAAGCGATGGTAAGCTCTATGACTAAAAAAGAGAAAGAAGATCCAGAGTTATTAAATAATTCACGCAAACAAAGAATAGCAATAGGGTGTGGACTCACAATAGTTGAGATAAACAGGATGATTAAACAGTTTAAAAATGCAGGAAAAATGGCAAAAAAATTCTCTGGGAAAAATGGTATGAAGCAACTCCAATCAATGATGGGAGCTCAAACGGGACCAGGAGCCTTACCTCGCTAGAAATATAAATTATAACTAAAATAATATTTTTAATAGTAGTTATTAATATTTTATGATAACATAGTGATAAATAATTAGTTACTTTAAGGTTTATAAGCAGGCAAAATGAATGATAAGTTTAGAAACTGAATTAAAAAAAATATCTTTTTTTGAAAATCTAAATGAAAAAGAGTTGAGCATGCTTTCATCATTTAGTAGAAAAAAAACTTATTTTGCTGGTGAAGTCTTGTTCTATGAAGGAGAAGAGCCAAAAAACTTAACTATACTTATAAAAGGAATTTTAAAACTTTATAAGACTGATATGAAAAATAATGAAGTTGTTTTGCATAGATTTAGACCAATCTCTATGATAGCAGAAATGGCAACATTTAAAAATATTCGTTATCCTGCATCTTCATCTTTTTTAGAGGATGGTGCAGTTATTGAGATAAATTTTGAAAAATTTAAAAATAATTTTTTTCAAGATCCTAATTTTTCATTTTCATTTTTTGTCTCATTGTCTGAGAAAATTATAAATTTAGAGAGAGTTATCTCTTTAAATATTGTCTTAAACTCAACATCAAGAGTTGCTAAATATATTTATGACAATAAAAAAGCACTAAGCATGAAACATAGTTGTATGGCTGAAGATTTACATATGACACCAGAGACCTTATCAAGAATTTTTAAAAAACTCTCAGCACTTGGGCTTATCCAAAAAACTTCTAAAGATTATAAAATAAAAAATGAGGATGGACTAAAGGTTTTATTTTGAATGTTTATGATTTAAAAAACTGTTTTTAATAAGTATCATTTCATACACAGATATTTTAGGCATTGATTTTTTTATAATGTTATCGGTATCTTGATCTTGACCTTTCATTTGTTGTATATTCTTATAAGCTTGAGCTTTAATCTCACTTGTGGCAATACTAATAACTCCGGCCCAGATTAGTATTAAAGCAATCCAAACGATTTTTTTTGCTTGTGCATATACACCTATAAAGTGAAAAATAAGAGTAATAACTATTCCAATGCTTATAAGGATTGTTAAATTCATAGTTTTATTTTTTCTCCTAAAGGATGTATAGTTATATTAGCATTTTTAAATAAGTTGTCTCCAAAATCTTTTACACCTTGTGTTGCAAATAACATTAAAATTATAACTAAAGATAAGAATAAAAGTGCCATGAAATATCTTTTTAATCTCACTGTTTAGTCTTTTTTGTCATTGATATTGGCTCATAGTCAACGCACCTTGCCGTGTGAAAATCACGTTCAAAGTTTTTATTTTTAAAATAATCTCCATCAAGTCTCCAACCCAATTTTTTAGATATTAATACAGATTGGGATATGGTTCTTCTCATCTTATTCTCACATATAATAGTTTTATCATCATTAAATAATTGTTTTACTTCTGCCATTCTTGAAGTGGTTATATAATAATGAAGACTTATCATAATAACAAATATGGAAAATACACCTATCATACCTCTTTTAAAAGCTACTTTAGGCATGAACTTTCTTGTAGTTACAAAAGTTGTAATTACTAAAAAAAAGACACCAATAACAATATATACAATCTCTAACTCAAAAAAATTTTTCATTTGTTAACCTCTGTGTAATATTTATTTTCCCATTCATTAAATTTAGGAGTAAAATACTCAACCCTTATCTTTTTAAACTCTCTTGATGAATAGAGTGGCATATGCGATTTTGATTTTATCTCTTGAGACATTTCATCTATCATTGCATTTGTCTCTTGTGTGGTTTTGCCATGAACCATTGTAAATAAATTATATGGCCAATTTTCATATTTAGGACGAAGATAACAGTGACTAACTGCACTAAATTCAGCAGCTTTTTTGCCAACTTCATCACTAGCATCCTCATCTATATCCCATACAACCATTGCATTCGCATTAAATCCAGCATTCCTATGGTTTAAAATTGATGAAAATCTTCTCATGACACCAGCATCTTGTAATTCATTTAATATCTTAAAAAAAGTATCATTGTCTATATTTAACTCTTTGATAATATTTGCAAATGGCTCACTAATAAAATCTATATCATATTGAACTTTTTGTATAATATCTAAATGCAACGGTGTTAAATCAATATTCTGATATGATATTTTTTTAACCTTTTCTTTCTTCGTATCTTTTCCTGTAGTATTTAGCTTTACATTTATTTTAAACAGTTTGAGGGTAGGTAAAACAATGTAATCTTGAGCTTGTGTTATATTTGCTAAGAGTTCAATAGTTTTTTCAAGACCTATTATCGAGTTTGGAGCAATCGCCATAGTGAACCATATATTAAAATCGTGTTCTCTTTCATAATTATGAGAAACTCCAGGATGGGAATTAATGATTTTCACAGCCTTATCAATTTGATTTGCTTGAATTTTAAATGCGACTAAGGATGAAGTGTAACCTAGCCTTTTTGTGTCAAATATGGCAGAAGTTTGTCTAATGATATTTGCATCTTTTTCAGCTTGAAGTATCTTTAAAACTTCACTTTCATCAATGTTTAATTCATTTGCAATTACCTTAAAAGGTTTATCAACCAATGGAAATTTTTTTTGTATTCTGGATAAAATTTCTTGTTTCATTGTATTATCTCACTTTATTTAAAGTATTAAATTGTATCTATGTTTATATGAAAATAGATTGATGCTTATCAAGAAATTAATGATATGATTATATTACAATATTTAGTGATAAATAAAATATTTATTAAAGGCAGGAATTAATTATGAACCCTAAAAAAGGATTGTTTCTAGGAATGGTGTTTGCATTCTTTATAGTAGGTTTTTTTGCTATACAAAAAGCAACACCAGATGCTAAATCAGATAGAATTTATAAAGAGATAAAAATATATAGTCCATATAAGTTTGAAAAAAGAATTGGTGGATTAACTATTATAAATACAAAAACAGGAGAAAAAGAGAAACCAGATGCAGCTGATGCTCTCTATAGAATGGATGAACTAGATAAAACATGGGGTATAAAATATCTTCATGTGATAGATAATCAAGTTCTTGTATTTGGTGATCATAATCAAACAATCACTAAAATATTTATAAAAGATAAAAAAGAGAGATCTTGGCTAAAAAAATTCTTTGGAATTTAATATAAAAGTTATTCTAGCAGGGAGCGTTCAAAAATCTGTGTCAATCGGGTAAAATAATAAATACCCAAGGAAACACAGATGAAGATAGAAATAGATGCAGAGCAATTTGCTAAAGACGGAGCTTTAGGCTCTCTAATAAAACAACTTACAGAAGCTGCATTTGTAGCTAAAATAGATTCTCACTTAACTCAAAATCTTAATAAAAATCGTAAAAATGGTTATGCCACTCAAAAGCTTTTTATACAGTGCTTGGGGTAAGGGTAGATGGTAAAAAAGAAATACTTGGACTCTATCTTAATGAGAGTATAGGTGCTAAGTTCTGGTTGTAGGTACTAACAGATTTATTAAACTGTTGATGGACTCAAAGGCTTTCCCGAAGCCATTAACTCAGTATTCCCAGACATGGAAGTACAGCTTTGCATAGTACACCAAATTCGCAATAGTTTAAAATATGTTGGTTCAGCTTATCAAAAACAATTTGCAAAAGAACTCAAGAATGTTTATGCTGTGAGCGATAGCGAGGAAATACCCTTGGGGTACAAGCTTTTACTAAAGAAGAATCTGAAACTGAACTCGATAAGTTAGAAGAAAAATGGGGTAAGAAATACCCTATTGTTTTTACTTCTTGGAGAAATAAGTGGGCCAACTTATCTGTATATTTGGTTCTGCCCTTGTGGTATAAATATCCAGCTGATATTAGAAAAGTAATTTACACCACTAATATCATTGAATCAGTCCATCGCCAATTTAGAACTCTAACTAAGACTAAAGGCGCTTTCCCTAACGACAACAGCTTACTTAAACTGCTATTTATGGGTATTTAAAATGCCTCTAAAAAATGGACTATGCCAGTAAGAAACTGAAGCTTAACAATCTCTCAACTTTCAATTTACTTTGAGGGAAGATTGGATAAATCTCTCAATTTATAGTCCAAAAAAGTATAAGAGCACTTAAACCCCAAATACTAATCACAATAAAGGCTGCTGTTTTAGAGCGTGGCAGTGATTTTAAAGTTGCCTCTTTTGCTTTGTCTTTACATTCGTCCCAAATAGCTTTTGGCATCAACCTAACTGCCAAAGCTATACCAAGTGGCAATAAAATAATATCATCTAAATACCCTATAACTGGAATAAAATCTGGAATTAAATCTATAGGGCTTAGAGCATATGTAACCACAACTACTGCTACGACCTTTGCTATAAATGGAGTATCTTCTCTATGGTAAGCTAAATAAAGTGCATACAAGTTATGTTTAAGAGATAATGCCCATTTTTTTAGTTTTACAATCATTTATGATAATCCATATGTTTAAATATGGAATTATACCAATATCTCTCTTGTAACTTGAATGTATAGTCAAATCATGGATTTATGATATAATTTTAGGAATTATCCGATGCTGACACGGAATTTTGAACACTACCTTCTAGCATCTCAAAAGCTTCGTTAATGCTTTTTGTTTTTTGGGCTACAAAGAGATATAGTGCAGCATTTAATTTCGCTAATTTTAAATATTCATCTGAAGGATTATTAATTTGAGTTATAGACTCTTCTAATGTTATCTTATCCCAAGATTTTTTATAATCTATGCCATAATATTCTGGATCAATAACGAACTCTTTAAAATTATCCCCATTTTCTGCTACCCATAGTCTTCCTTTGCTAAAAAGTTCTGGAGTACCTTCATTCCCTTGAATGAGAGCGAATTTTTTATATCTATTTGCAAATATTTTAGTATATCTTTGTAAAAAAGGTTTATGAAAAACACCTGTAATTGCATACTCACTGTTTGCTACAAGTGATAATTTTTCTATTGTGTTAAGTCCAGTTCTGAGTCCAAGCTTCATTCTAATATTAGTTAAATTATGCATTTGAGGACAAAAATCAGCTCTATCAAAATAATGAAGATTTGAATTAAGTTTTATAGTTGTGCAGATGTCTTTAATGGTAATACCATCTTTAGCAGGCTGTAAGTCATCGCCCATTACAACCAAATTTAAGTCACTACTTTGTAGAATTTTAGAAACTAATGGAAAAATATAAGAGTTATTTGCTTTTCCATCAAATGGATAGCCAAGTTCTATGGAGTTGTGTATATCTACTCTTTTTATGTATTTATCACATGCGAGTAATGCTCCAAGGAATTCATCAACAGTTTCAGGTTTTAATCTCCATCCCAGTAAAAATGCAGCAATTTGTTCGGGAGATGCACTCTGTTCTAATATTTGTTGCATCATGTCTTGACTCTCTTGTTGTGTCAAGTCTCTATTTGTTTTAACACCAGTTCCAACAGCATGTATATATGTTCTAAAATTCATCTAAGCTTTAATCTGATAATGCAGAATCTAAAATATCTTGCAAATCACTATTGTTTGGTTTTAAGTAGTAAGAATTACTATTATATACAATGGTAACAACTGTACTATTTTTACCATCTAATTTTTCCGCAATTATTTTATTGTCATCAAACTCTGTCATATACCAGCCATTTTTTTTACCTATATCTATAAGTGTATTACGAATTTCTTTTTTACTTAAATGAAGTTTAAAAAATGTAATATTTTTTGAATATGGTTTAGGTAAATTTGATGCACAACCTGTCATTATTAATATGCTAAATAATGATACAATTATTCTTTTTAACAACTTTTTCATTCTATTTCCTTATATATTTTTTATAATTTGCAAATACCATTTATCTCTTATGATATAATAATATCACAAAAATTTAATTAATGGGAATTTATTATCAATGCATGATATTATGATTATTCTAGTTTTAACTTTTCCAATGTTTATATTTACTATATACCCTGGAATTTTAGTAAGTAATTATATTCAAAAGCATTACAACATTAACGAATTCTCTAAAAGAAGTATCATGATAGGTATTACATTCTTTGGAGCTTTGTTTTTATCTTTATTACTCTACCTTATGTAAATTTAAATGCTAAACCAATCTATTTGCTTTTTAAGTTTTACAACCTCTCCGACTATAATAATAGCAGGGGTAGGTAGCATTTTTGCTTTTTCTACAATGTCTTCTAGTGTCGCTACTATAACTTGTTGATCTTTTGTTGTACCTTTTGATATAACAGCACAAGGACAATCTTTGTCTTTTCCAACTTCAATAAGCTTAGAACTTATTTTTTTTAAATTATGTAAACCCATTAAAAATACAATCGTGTCATCATTTTTAAGAGTATCCCAATTTATTTGAGAAATTTCTTTGTTTGATGACTCATGACCTGTTATAACACGAAATGATACAGCAATTCCACGATGTGTTACTGGTATACCTGCATAAGCAGGAACACTGATTGCAGATGTTATGCCAGGTATTATTTCAAATTTTATATCTCTTTCTTTGAGATATATAGCTTCTTCTCCTCCTCTACCGAAAACAAAGGGATCCCCACCTTTTAAACGAACTACAATTTTATGCTTTAAAGTTTTTTGATATATAACTTCATTTATTTCTTCTTGAGGTAAAGTGTGGCGACCATCTTCTTTACCAACATATGCAAATTCACATCCATCTTTTGCCATTTTTAAAATTTCTGGATTAGCAAGACGGTCGTAGATTATTACATCAGCCTCTTTAATGACTTTATATGCTTTTAATGTTAATAGCTCAATATCTCCAGGTCCTGCTCCTGTTAAGTATACCTTACTCATTTCATAATCCTTTTTTTTCTTCATAAGTTAAGTAGCAAGATGAATCTTCTGCCCATAAATCATTATGTACTGCATAAGCACGACTTCTTGAACCACCATTACATATATCTGTAACTCCACAATTAGAGCATATCCCACTTATTTCTCTTGGATATTTTCGCAATTTAGTTAGAATTTCATTGTCTTTGTTTAACCAGATTTCACTGAAAGGTTTTTGGCTTATATTTCCTATATAAAAAGGAAAAAATGGATCGGGTTTAACACGACCTAACCAATCTATATTTCCTAATTTTTTACCAGCACTATTACCTCCCCACTTTTTTAATCTTTGAAGCATTTCATCTTTTAAATGAGGATATTTTTCAGTAAATTTGTTTAAAAAAACTATGGCATCCATCTCCATATTTCCAGTTACAACATCAATCTCCCGACCAGCTTGGATATACTCAAAAGCTTTATCTATTATAAACTCAACAAACTCTCTTCTCTCTTCTTTAGAGACATCAATCTTAAGGTTATTAAGCCCTCTACCAGAATATACCAAATGCGAAATATATATTTTATTTACTCCCGTATCTTCTGCTAATTTAAATATATCGTAAAAGCTTCCTTTTGTTTCATTTGTAATGGTAAAACGAATTCCTGCATTGCCTCCATGTTTTTGAATTAAAGTAATTGCTGCAAGACTTTTTTTATAGGCACCATGGAAACCACGAAAGTCATCATGAACCTCTTCTATACCATCTATACTTATTCCTATATAATTAAAACTCTCAATTATTTTATCTACATTTTTTTCATCAACATATAGTCCATTCGTAGATAAGTAAGTTATTATGCCAGCATCTCTCATCGCTTGTGAAATTTTGAAGATATCTTTTCTAATGAGTGGTTCACCTCCTGATAAAATCACAAATTTTATACCAGATTTTAAAAGTTCATCAATAGAACCTAAGATAAATTCTGTTGTTAAAAAATCTTCAGAATTTGGACTGGCATAACTATAACAATGATGACAAGCTAGATTACAACGATTGGTAAGATTCCAAATGATTATACTACCATCCAAAACTCTCTCTTTTGTGTCTTGTGTAACCGATTTTATAAGATTGCTTAATCTAAACATAATTTATCTTATTTTGGAGTTCTAGTATCATATAAAAATATGCCAGATGATTTTGGAATTGGCCATTCAAACTGTTTCCACCATTTTTTAGGGTTCTTGTCTTCAGTTTTGTAGGCAACAACCTCGTTAGCCGTATTAACACTAAAGTATATATGTTGCGTGTCATTTGACCAACGAACATGAAGTACCCAACCTGGAAAATGAAAGGTACGAATTATTTTTAATGTTTTAGTGTCTATAATCTGTACAAGAGGAAATTTTTTACCACTAAAAGTTACAGCCAACCAATTTTTATCTGGACTTAATGCAGTAAATACTGGATTTCCTTCTACTTGAATTGATTTGATATAATTAAATTTATGGTCAAAAACAAAAACTTTTTTATTTCCAACAGCAGGAATAAAAAAGTGTCCTTTGCTAACACTCCAAAATCCAAAGTGTGGAACTTTAAGAATTCTCTCTTTCTTATCTAATTTTAATGGAACTTTTTTATATTTCATCGTATCAAGATTAATTACACCAATATCTGGAGAGTTAAATAGTCCTACTACATATAAATTTTTATTGATTAGAGCATCAAAAGGAACTTTACCAATATTTATAAATTTTTTGTACAAAACAAACTTAGGTAATTTTGATGTAGGTTTTTCATCTTTCATAACCCATATTTCATTTTTATCCATACATGCAAAAATCAGATAATTTTTATATATTTTTATGCCCACATTTCTACTCTGCGTTTGAATACTTTGGATAGGATTTAAATCTCTATCAAGTATTTCAACAGTTTTATTATCATAATTAGCAACTGCTAGAAAATTCTTACCTATAATGAAGCCTATAGCACTCTTACTCGTTCTATATTCTTTTAATTTTTTTTCATTTATAGGGTCAAATTTGATAATATATCCATCACGGGTAATAACATATCCATCTTTACCTCGAAACTTTACAACAGCATGATTAAAATTATGCATTTTGTCAATTTCATTAGTTTTTAAATTGTGATTAATCACTGCTAATGCAGAATTTTCTCGCTCAACTACAAAAATTTTTTCATGGGCTTGTAGGGTAACTGAAATAACAATAAATAATATTAGAGTATAAATAACTTGTTTCATTTTTTATCCTTAAATTTATATATATAAGTCACTAATGATTCCAATTCATTATTTTTTAAATCATTAAAAGCTGGCATAGAATTTATTTTATATCCTAAACTTATGTATGTAGAATTTGGATCAATAATTTGTGCAATAATCTCCGCTGAACTTCTTTTGTTTGCAATACTTTGAAAAGATGGACCAAAAGCTTGAGCTGTTTGATGATGACATCCCCAACAATACTCTTGAAATAAGTTTTTTTCATTACTCTCATCCGAAAAAATTGTAGAATGAAATAATAATAAAAAAATAATAAAAAAAATATTTTTCATTATACCTCTCCATTAGAAGTTATTTTAATTTTCTTGTATAAAATGTATTAGTCTTACTGTATTAAAAATATTTTATACAAGAAAATATATGTCCTGAAAAGGACATATAGCTTAACTATGCACCAGGAACTTCTTCTCTATGTTCTACAGAGTAAGTAAAAGTAGGTGTAGTTAGATTATAAATATATTTTATAAATCTACCAGTTTTAGAATTATAGATTCCAATACGACCAGTCGTCCATTCACTGATTGTTGTCCATTTCCCATGATTAGCAGGTTCCGCATGTAATAAACGAGGTTGTACAGGTTTTGAAACTTTTTCACCATGTTTAGCAGTATAAGGAACTAGCTCTTCTTTTGAAATTTTTGAAGCAACTTCTTTATGAGTAACAGTTTTGTACTGAGTCGCATCCCATTTTTGCAAGATTTCACCACTCTGTGAATCTATAAGACGACCCTCTTTCTTATCAACCTCTATAATTCTTTGGGTTTTGAGAGTTTGTTTATTGATTAAATAAACTTTATTATAGTTGGGAACACCGCCAATTACACAATCCGACCAAATATAAGGTGTGTCTTTACTTGTACCAACAAAAAGTCCACCACCAGCTGTTGGAACATTAGCAACAACTTCATTATCCATATTCCAGATAACAACATCTCCAACATTCATGCTATTTGTGGCATTGAGTTGGCCATATTTATTATTATACCAGGAGCTTCCTTGTCCCGGATGTGGCTTAGTCCCTGGTCCAGTATAAATTTTTGCAGCAAGACTTAATGTTTTAAGGTCAACAACACCCATCAAATCACTCCCTTGAGAAGCTACATAAACAAATCGTCCCATTTCTTTACCTTCATTTTCAAAGGCATCATGTAAAACTTTTCCAATATTTGGAATATCTCCTACAATTGGGAAACCAGGTTTGGAATAATCAACAACATAAACATGTCCTGCGTCTTTTAATGCAAAAACAAAATATGGTGCATAAGGAGTATCTGCTATAAATGCAACGCGACTCGGTTCAATATTACCTTCAGTATTTATTACACTTGCTGTAGGATATACTTTTAGCGGTTCAAGTGTAAGTGCATCACAAAGAACAGCACCACCTGGATTATAATTACCAACCATAACATATTTTCCATCTGGCGACACAGCTAATCCACGAGAATCTTGACCAACTTGAACACTAGCTACGGCTGGTTGAGTAGGTGCATTTAAATCAAACATAGTTAAACGTCCTGAACGACTTATGCAATATGCATAACGAGGAATTCTTTTGTTAGTAACTGTAACATGAACTGCATACCCAGCTTTATGACGAGATAACACTTTTCCAGTTGTTGAATCAAGAAAATCAACTAGTGAAGCATCTCTTTCTGTGGCAAACATCATATCTTTAACATCTTTTACATCTGTCGGTTCTGGATATTTTTTATACAAAGCATCTCGATCAGCAAGAATCGTCCATGTTTTATGCACATCGTCCAAAGAAAGTTTGAGTTCTACTGTATTTTTCCAATTCATCAACCAATTGAGCATTCCAGCAGCATCATCTTTACTAAATGTGCTTTTCCATGCGGGCATCGCTGTACCAGCTTTGCCTTCCATAATAGTTTCGACCAATGTATAAACTTCCACTTTTTTAAGTGCATCGGGTCGTAAATCAGATCCAACACCACCTTGATGAATTGGTCCATGGCAACCAGCACACACTTGTTTATAAATTTTTGCAAAATTCATCTGAGATGTACCTGCAAAAAGAGTTGATGAAACTACTATTATTGTAATAGTCGAAATTATCAATTTATTAAATCTCATTTTATTTCTCCCCTAAAAATTAAAGTCTCCCTTACGTAAGATATAGTGAGGCTCAAAAGAGTCCCACAAACTAATGTTCATTTTGTAGTCGTTTTTTTTCTTGAAAATAGATGACAATCATAGGAAGTATGATTACTGTATGAAGAAAAATTGTTAAAAACAAAGGTCCTTGATTTAACATACCAAAAAAACTATGGTTTATATCTGTAAATGGCTCAAACATTTTTTATCTCCTTATCTTTCATGTACTGATTTTTTACCAGTAGTTAATAAATCAATCATCAGCAAGATGAAACCTATAAAGATAACAACACCCATAATAAGTCTCCAGTCCATAGCTTGTGCAAACCATACACCATTTTCACCATCAAAGTATGCTGCCCATGTAGCACCCATTTGTGCCCGTGATACTAAAACTTGTACATATCCAGCAATTGTTAGAGCAACTGTCATCCCCATCATACCACCAGTTATCATACTTGTTGACCATATTGATAATTTAGTAGATTTTAAAACTTTTATGCCATTTGTACCTTGAACAGCTAGATAAAACATTCCTATTAAAATAGTGGCATAAGCCCCAAAGAATGCTAAATGACCATGTGCCGCAGTAAACTGTGTACCATGTGTATAAAGATTTACTTGTGGTAGAGTATGGAAAAATCCCCAAACACCAGCACCTAAAAAGTTACCAAAAGCATTAAGCACAAACCAAGTAAATGCTGGTTTGTTTGTGATAACTGCTTTAGATTCGCCTTTTGCATCATGAGCTCCTTGAGTTTTACCCCAATCATATAGAACATGCACAAACATAGCAACAAGAGGTAGAGGTTCAAGAGCACTAAATAAGGCACCAATTTCCCACCAATATTCAGGGGTTCCAATCCAAAAGTAGTGGTGCCCAAGACCAAGAATACCGGAACCAAATAACATGGTAACTTCAATCCATAGCCACATCTCAACGACTTGACGATGAGCACCTAACATTTTTATAAGTCCATATGCTGCAATGGCACCAACAAAAACTTCCCAAGTAGCTTCAACCCATAAGTGGATTACCCACCACCACCAGTATTGATCTACAGATATATTGTCTGTAAAAAACATTCCAGCTAAGTATATACCAGCAAATGCTATCATATCAGACATAAGAACTGTTATTACACCTGTCTGTCTACCTTTCATTCCGGTTAAAAAAAGATTAGAAACAAAACCAAGAACAACAACAACTATTCCCCAGTCAGCCCATCTTGGAGCTTCAATATATTCTCGTCCTTCAGTGATAAACCAAATAGTTGTATCATTAGCTGGACCTACTTGAACAAAAAGAAAGACTAAAACAACAACAGTAATTGCTGCAGCAAATATCCAAAACAGTAATTTGCCAAGTTTAATACCAATTGTGTCAATCCCTGTTTCATCTGGTAATAACCAATATACTGAACCAAACATTGCAGAAACCATCCATACGATTAATGCATTTATATGTATAATTCTAGCTATTGAAAAGTCTAAAACTCCATAAAGAAACCCAGGTTCTACAAATTGTATAGCCGCAATTAAACCAAAAAGTAACTGAGCACCAAAAATAATGGCAGCAAAAGTAAAATACCATGTAGCTAGTTGCTTGGACTCTCTTCCAATCCCTATTAAATGATTATTTTCCATGAACTGCTCCTTGCATTTTTCCAAAATTTCTTGGAAAACCATTTGTATCTATTGATGACATGTGTTTTAAAAATGCTACCAAACCTTTTGCTTCTTTTGCTGTTATACCAAGATTTGGCATCATGCGTATATGTGAAGGAAACATGTCAGGATGTTGTAAAAATTCAGCCATTGCTTCTTCTTTTGTATTTTTATTGGTCATTGCTTGCATTGAACCATTAGGTCCCCATGCTGGGTCTAGCCATGCTTTTGTAAGGTCAGGTGCATAATATGCTCCATTACCTAAAATTGTATGACAATCCATACAATTTTTTGCTTGTTGAGCTAATTTTCCAAGATGTAATAATGCTTTTGCCTCTTTTTGTGACCAATCATCTCGACCAAAAAACTTTTCTTTTTCTTTAAAAAGGGAATTGCCATGACCATCATCCCCACCAATTACAGGTACCTCATGACCACGTTTAACATTCATATCATAAGCAATCTTGTAATTAATAACTGTTGGCGATGGAACTCTTTTTGTTATTCTATTTTGTAAATCAGAATCATTTCCCATTGCTATTTGTGTTGATGTGTCAAAAGTCAACCAAATCAATAATAATGCTGCAAATCCAGTAACCCATGTTGCTGTTCTTCTCCAAAAGCGATTATCTGTCCATACGGATTTATTAGCCACTGTATCCTCCTATAAATTTAATGTTCATTTTCTTTATGAACTTTGTTTTGCATGTAGTAAATAGAATGTGGCACTATAAATAACCCAATTCCAGCAATTACTAAAGCTCTAGCTGTAAAACTATCTACATGCATTAAACTTCCCATTATATATAAACAATAAGCTGTTAATATCCAAAAAAAATAGCCTACTATCATCATCCATGACTTGAGTATTTTTATTTTTACTGCAGTAAAAATACCCACATATATTCCTCCAAAAATTAATACTAAAGCGGATGATACAAAGATAGGTAAAAAATCATTTAAAGCGATTGCTGGTCTGATTATTGATGTATCAATCATTAATTTATCCTTATATAAATATTTCAGTATAGATTTTAAGATTAAGAGCAGTTTAATAAAATTTTATTGTAAATCACTTGATTAATATCAATTAGATTAATAAAACAGGTAATTTTATTAGTAAATGAATAGTAAATAGTTACTATTCTACACAGTAAAAGTATCTTTTTTATAAATCTTTAATTAAGTAAAAATTTGTTATAATTCGGTTATCGTAATAACTTCTGAAATAATCCCTCTGTGATTAGAAGGTATCTTTAGTAAAAGATATAAGACGCCAAAAGGCGGTAAGAGGCACAATAAACTACTTGTACTTAAATACAAACACATTTATTCTGCAAAAATACCCCGCAAATTATTTAAAATTAAGGAAAGAAATATGACAGTAATTAGACTTACTCGTATGGGAAGAAAAAAGAGACCATTTTATCGTTTAGCGGTAACAGATAGCCGTAGACGTAGAGATGGTGGTTGGATTGAGCTAATCGGTCACTATAATCCAATGAATGAAGAAAAAACTCTTGTTGTTGATAATGAAAGATTGGATTACTGGTTAAGTGTTGGTGCTAAGATGAGTGATCGTGTTAAAAAGATTACTGGTCGTTAGTCATGATTGCTGATTTTGTCGCTGAGTTTGCAAGACTGATAGCATCTCATCCAGATGAGATTAGAGTTGATGTTGAAGAGGGCGATGAAGTAACTGAAATAGTTCTTTATGCTAATCAGGCAGATATTGGTAAATTGATTGGTAAAAGTGGCAAAATGATTGGTGCTATTAAAACAGTCATCTCTGGTTGTAAAGCTAAAGATGGCGTGAGTTATCGCATAAATGTCGAAGCACTTTAAAGAACAACTGCTTCATATCGCTACTATTGGTAAAACAGTAGGCATAAAAGGCGATATGAAGTTTCATGATAAGTCTGATTTTCCAGAACAATTTAAAGTAGGAAGTTCTTTTTTGATAAACAAAAAAGATAAAATTACTTTAACAGATGTAAACTTTGAGCGAGGACTTGTAAAGATTAATAATCTCACAAATCCGCAAGATTGCAAAAAGTTTACAAATGCAAAACTTTTTACAACATATGAAGAGACAAGAAAAAATTGCCATCTTGAAGAGGGAGAACACTTCTTTTTTGACTTAGAAGATTGTCAGGTTTATGAAGATGGAAAATTATTAGGCATAGTTAAAGAAATAGAGAGAATAGCAGTTACAAATTATTTATATATAGTGACTGCTGAAAATTTAGTAAAAAATGGTTTTGTAAAGAGCTTTTTAGTTCCTTTTGTAGAACCATTTAAAGTCGCGGTAGATATAGATAAAAAAATCATCACACTATGTGGTGCGATGGATATTTTAGAAGCATCTTAATGACTTTTACATTTGTAACACTCTTTTCAAATTTAATAGAGGGGTATTTTAGAGACTCCATATTAAAAAGGGCAATTGAGAAAAATTTGTTAGAGGTTAAGTATCTTAATCCAAGAGATTATTCAACTAGCAAACATTTTAAGGTTGATGATACAGCTGTAGGTGGTGGAGCCGGAATGGTTATGAATCCACAGCCCCTTTTTGATGCACTTGAAAACTTGAAAAAAGAAGATGAGAATGTTCATATAGTTTTTTTGACTCCAGTTGCAAAACCATTTGTTCAAAATGATGCAAAGCGTTTAGCAACTAAGTCCCATATAGCTTTTGTGAGTGGAAGATATGAGGGAATAGATGAGAGAGTAATTGAAAAATATGCGGACGAGGTTTTTTCTATAGGAGATTACATATTAACAGGAGGGGAGTTAGCCTCTTTAGTCATGTGTGATGCTATTAGTAGAAATATAAATGATGTTTTGGGAAATAGTGATTCATTGACTGTAGAAAGTTTTGAATCGGCACTTCTTGAAGCACCATCGTTCTCAAAACCAAAAAATTATGATGCTTTAAGTGTTCCATCAGAATACTTAAAGGGAAATCATAGTAAAATTCGCTCATTAAAATTAGCTTTATCTGAATGTAAGACGAAATTTTTCAGACCAGAGCAGCTATTAAAGCATAGAACAAGGAAATCTTATGAGAAATAAGTATATAGAAAACTTTGAAAAAGCACAAACATCTGAGAAAAATATTCCAGATTTTCGTGCTGGTGATACTGTACGTTTAGCAGTAACAATTAAAGAGGGTGATAAAACTCGTGTTCAAAACTACGAGGGAGTTTGTATTGCAAAACGTGGTCAAGGTACTGGTAAAACTATTACTGTACGTAAAATTGGAGCAAATGGAGTTGGTATTGAAAGAATATTTCCACTTTTCACAGACTCTATTGATGAGATAACAGTTATTCGTCGCGGTCGTGTTCGTCGTGCAAAACTATTTTATCTTCGTGAACTTGCTGGTAAAAAAGCTCGTATTAAAGAACTTAGAAGAAAATAATTCTTCTAAGTTTTCCTCTCTAAAACTTCCATATTATACATCTATTTTTTCTTTTTCACTAATGTTATAAAATTGAAACCTAATTGCAGTATAATTGTTCTATGACATATTTAAATGACTTAGAAAAAATTATTTCTGTAAACTCTTATACTAAAAACTCAGCTGGTGTTAATCAAGTGGGGCAAATTTTTGATGCTTGGTTTGAAAAACTTGACTTTAAAACAACTCTGTATAAAAGAAAGCATATAGGTCACCATAGATACTACACTTCACCTTCAAATTCAAATGAAAAAAAAATCTTACTTCTTGGACATATTGATACTGTTTTCCCTCCCGGAAAATTCGAAAATTTTGCACAAGATGATGCATGGGTATATGGCCCAGGAGTTTGTGATATGAAAGGAGGAAATATTGTCTTTCTTGAAGCACTGCGTGAGTTGAAAAAGAAAAATATTTTGATTAAAAATATAGATATATTACTTGTAAGCGATGAAGAAACAGGAAGCGATGACTCTAAGTACTTAACAGCAGAATTAGCTAAAAAATATGATTATTGTTTTGTGTATGAAGCTGCTGGTCCATCTTTAGAACTCGTAACTGGTAGAAAAGGTGTAGGTACTTTTTTTATTGATATCCAAGGTAAGGCATCTCATGCTGGAAATCATTACTCTTTGGGATATGATGCAAACTTAGAAGCATCATATAAACTTCAAGAGTTAGTTAAATTGACTAATTTACAAGAAGGAACAACTGTCAATGTAGGTAAAATGGAGGGTGGTATAGGAGCAAATACTATTTCTCCTCATGCTCACCTTACCTTTGAACTTAGGTATAAAAACTCGGATGAAAAAAAGAGAGTGCTTAAAAGTATAGATGAGATAGTTAAAAAATCTTATGTTTATGGTACTATTTCCACTTTAGATGGTGGAATTCAAAGAGATGTTATGCAAACATCTGATGCTTCCTTATCTCTTATAAAAAATATTGAGAGAATTACTGACACATCAATAAAGTCTGAAGAGCGCGGTGGTGTTAGTGATGCTAATGTTGTGAGTGCATGTGGTGTTATTACATTAGATGGGTTTGGACCTTTTGGTGATGGCGATCATACCATTCATGAAAGGGCAAGCAAAGAGAGTTTTGTAAGCCGAATAGAGTTGAGTAAAAACTTGCTTGAATATTTTATAAAAAATAATGATTTTTAAGGAGATTGCATGGAAAACAGAAGAATTGGAATGTGGTTATATACAAATGGTGGTGGTGATATAATAGCAAAAAAAATTATAGAAAAACTCAAAGAAAGAAATATTGACACCTTTGATAATATTAATTTACGCAATGCAATAGCAAAAAATAATCATATCTTACATCAAGGTGATAAACTTGATAAACTAGACCTATTTTTCTCTTACAATGCTGGTGAACAGACACAATATCAGATGTATCTTTACCAAGCATTAAATCGTGTAATTCCTATGATTAACACTTATGAAGCATTCTCTCTAACTGAAGATAAATTCCATACATCTTTTATTTTGAGAAATAAGGGAATAAAAACACCTGATTATAAACTTTGCCACCGTGATGATGGTCACGAACTCAAAAAAATCATTAAAAAATGGGATAAAATGGTCTACAAACCTACTGATGGATGGGGCGGTGTTGGACTTACTAAAATAGAAAATGAAGCAAATTTAGATATGTTGATGCCATTTTTAAATCAGATGGATTTGCGTTATTTTTATGTTGAAAAGTTTATAGATTATGATAATACGGATTTTCGTATTGACATTGTGGATGGAGAATTTGTCAGTTGCTATGGAAGAAAAGCCAGTGCAACTGATTGGCGAACAAATGTAACGAGTGGTGGAAGTGTTTTTGTCCGTGAGGCAAATGATGAAATTATAAATATTGCAAAACAAGCATGTAAAGCAACTGGTGTAGATATTGGTGGTGTTGATATTATATATGACAGAGAAAAAGAGGAGTATGTAGTTTTAGAAGTAAATGGCATACCCGCATTCGCAACTCCAGAACAAGAAAAGTTAGGATTAAATTTTAATGATACAAAAATAGATTTAATTGTTAACCTTATTGATAAAAAAACTTCAATGTAATATTCATTGAGTATAATTGCATCAATACATATAATGACTTTTGATATAGGATAAAACTTTGAGACAACAATATACATCATACGATGAATGTGTAGAATTTTTTAAATTAGCACAAAAAACAAACCCAAACTTATTTAAGCTAGAGTCTATTGGAACAACATGGGAAGATAGAGAAATTATTGCCGTTAGTATAACAAATAATGTAGAAACAGCAGATGAGAAACCTGCACTTTTTTATACAGGAACTATTCATGCAAGAGAGTGGATAGGAATAGAATTAGCATTAGCTTTTGCCAAGTATATACTTAATCATATAGATTATGACCCTCAACTTAATGATATTTTCGATAAAACAACACTTTATTTAGTGCCGTGTGCAAATCCAGATGGGTTTGAATATTCAAGAAATCATTTCGCATTTTGGAGAAAAAATCGTAGAAAAAATTTAGATGGAAGTTATGGGGTTGATTTAAATAGAAACTTTAGCATAGGTTTCTCGCCTAATCAAAACACAACATCAAATGTATACTCAGGGCCAACAGCTTTTAGTGAGCCTGAGACAAGAGCACTACGAGATTTTGTAGAATCTCATGAGAATATTACAATTGCTTTAGATTATCACTCTCAAGGAAATGTTTTTTTTCCAGCACACAATTTTATACATGAAGATGCTGTAGATGCAGTAGATTTAAATATTCTTGCAAGTAATATGGCAGAAGAAATAAGAAAAGAGTCTCGTCGCGAGTATGGTATTCATATGGGTAAACCACCTTCTCATCTAATATCTGGGAGTGGAAGAGAATTTTATTATTCTAAAGGGGCACTTTCATTTGTAGTTGAAGTTGGTACAAAAAATATTAGTGATTATATTGAACAGATGAGTGAGAACATAGATGAGAATATACCGGCTTTGATTATGGCACTCTCAGAGGTAAATAATTATAAAAAAGACCAAGCACTTCAAAGAGTAGAAAACTTTTGTGCGACTACAGTGTATACAAGAGAAATAGAACTTACATGGGATTATATAGAAGATGAGAGTTTATACTTTGAAATATATCGTTCAAGGGAATTAAAAGGTTTTGCACAATCTTCAAATAGAATCGGAAAAACAAAACTTAGAACCTTTACAGATAGTAATTTATATCCAGCAACAAATTACTATTATTACATACGAGCTGTATGCAAAAAGAAAGATATAAAATCGCCATTTGCACAAGTAGTAGGAGTGCGAACAAAACCTGCTGATAATATGTTTTCTAAAATTCTTTATCCACTCTCTGATAAAATTGGTTATGTTGGAGAAAAAACAAAAAAAAATAAAGATCATTTTGGTAATAATTCTCTTTTTGTTGGTATCTCAATGCAAAAAGGTGAGTGTTACGGAGTAAGTGCATTTTTACTCAATACTGTGCCAGAAAATGCAATAATAACTGATGCCTCAATCTCTTTTTATCCGATGAATAGGGTTTCTGTTCAAGTGGAAAGCTATGGAGAGTGGAGAGTTGCACAAATTGATGAGAGAACAGTAGAAAAAATATATAGTTTTGATGATATTAAACAGGCTAAAGTTTTGAGTTATATAGATAGACCAACTGGTTCTGCACAACTTTCTCAAGGTATATGGAGAACATATAAATTTGCAGCACAAGAGATAGCAGCACTACAAAAATCTCTTAAACGACGCGAGGCTTACTTTCGAATGGAAGGACCTACCTCTTTACCTCTTGATAAATCATCCCAACTTATGCAGTGGGATATAGGATATGGAAAATTTAGTGGTGGCTTATCATATAGACCAAAACTTGACATATCTTACACAATTAATGAAGCAAAACTTGATATTCAATCATCTAAAGAATTTACACTCAATCAAGAGAATCTTAAAGATACAACACTTACATCAGGCTTTGATAATAAAGGCAATAAAAAATATGCTTGCATGGAGTTTGATTTGACAAATCTTCCAGATATGGAAAATAATGTTGTGTCAAGTGCTTATATAGATATAGAAGCTTTTCAAATTAACTCAAAAAATACTCTACGCTTTCATATAGAATTAATTTTACCAACTGATGGAAAAACTACTTATGAGAAAGTTCAAAATAGAGAAATTGTTGAACGCATTGGTTATGATGTAAGTGTAAAGGATATTAATGATTCTGTAAAACAACGATTTGTCTTTGATAGGTATGCAATAAATAAAATGATAGAGATGAGTAAAACTAATAAAATGATTTTATTTGTCATCTCTGCATCTTCTCAAAATGAAACAGAAAAACAAGAAAATGTGAACTGGATTGATCCAAAAAGAGTGAAAAAGCCATCTTTGACTTTGAGTTTTATGAAAAAACGAAGATTTGCACCTCAAAAAGTGGAAAATCTTCGTCACTCTTTAGAAGATGGAATGATTAGACTAGATTGGGATGTAGTAGATATAGAACAAGCAGGTGTCATAGTAGTAAAAAATCCATTTAAAGTACCATGTTCTCCATATGATGGACAGAAGATTTATGGGGGAAGTGATAACTATACATATGATAACTTTGGTGATACTGAACTCAATAAATTTTATGCAGTCTTTGCATATGATGATGTTCCAAATTTTTCAGAACCTACATATATAGAGATAAATATATAACTTAAAATAAGACTTTATTATATAGAGTCTTATTTTAAACACAACAATAATAATAGATTAACAAATTCTTCAAAACCCACTTCACACATTAAGCAATCTCTAAGCAACATCCTCCTATAATTCCCATCCACAAACGGTAGCACTTCGAGTTGAAGAGCAATAACAAATAGAGTTAGGCCAGTTTGAGATCATTGAAAACTAAGCAAGTAAGAGTCACTATATCTGATAAAGAGGT